>MDTD01005081.1_pt1 | contig 12824 bp, 17 predicted proteins | sample 811221 | NCBI WGS metagenome assembly MDTD01 (sample SAMN05326646, study PRJNA326480) | marine metagenome | isolation source: seawater | place: Pacific Ocean: South West | collected 2011 | reverse complement strand
GGAATCTAACTTCCGTTTCAATCTGTGAGTTAATTGGCCTCCAGCTTGTGCAAGCGATTTACCGCATGCTGAGAGAGTGATTGATACCCATCCCAAAGAACCATGGCGTACTTGCAAGCTGCACCGCGCTTGTTCTTGATGATTTTGACCTCTTGGATAATCCCTTTGCGGTTGTTACGGATAATCCGATTCAGGTTCCCGTAGTTGGGATGACTTGGGTCAATCACATGATCGTATGAAACCTTTTGCTCAGTGACGCGATCACCGACGACCAGGCGGTCAGCTTTGCTTCTCTGCATAGACGTTTAGAGGAAATCCCTTAGGTGGATCAAACTCACCGCCCAGGACACGAAGCTGTTCAGCCTCAGGCCTAAGAGTGACTTGAGAAATAGGCCAATCTTCAGTACGAGTACTTCCTTCGAGGGTTACAGTTACGAGCCCTCGATTCCATCCTCTGTGGGATGTTGCAGAGGTCACAAATCCAGCCAGACCCGAAGCCTTATGGAGGATGCGATGACCGATCTGCAAAGGCAGCATCAAACTAGTTATTCACCTGATTGCCAGAGTAATCAGTTCTCAAGCTTTGGCAACCGGATTGCTCCATCCGTCGTCGATTGAGTCAACCATTGGATTGATTGGCCCTGTCATTGGGATGCGGCTGACGGAAACTCCCGCCTCGATGAACATGGTTCGCGCAACGTCGAAGCTGTCTTGCCATCGCTGAGGCTCGACGTAGTCAGGGACAACCACCTTGTTAATGCCTGCCTGGATCAACATCGAGGCACAACGACTGCATGTCATCAACGGCCAGACATACATTGTCGCGCCGACAAGACTGACCCCGTTTTGCGCTGCCATGGCTACGCAGTTCATTTCCGCATGAACTGTCATTTCCAGCCTGGTTTCACGAAGCTTGAGTCGTGCATCAGTGTCATGCACGCCAGCAGGAAGACCGTTGTAGCCCTGAGCCAAGATACGTCTATTTCTTACTGCACAAGCACCAACTTTTGTCGACGGGTCTTTGCTCCAACCAGCAAAGTGACTGGCAATCACAAGGAATCTTTGGTCCCAGTGTTGCGGTGCTCGCGGAGCTTTGAGGTTATCCAATTCTTTTAGAGTAGATGTTGTGGTTAGTGGCGCTTATCGATGCTCGAAGTCAGCGCCATCCTGGGGGTGGCAGCCGTAGGAGCCTTGTGGAGGATGGCTTTCGAGCAGGGAAGCATGAAGCGCGGAATGGAATCCCTGCTACGAGAAGTGCAACTGCTGAGAGCTGACGTCACGAAAGATATTCGAGGACTTGAAGCCAAGATCCATGATCATGAGGCTCGTCTGCGAGAACTAGAGAGCTCAAGCTCCAACCCACGACAGCGAAAATAATCAGGAACTCAGCCAGGTACTTCTGGTAAATCAGCTTTGCGATTCCCCAGATCGTCCCTGCGATGACTGCACAGCAGAAGACCAGGAACCTGCAGACCATGCAGCTCGGGTCGGTTTCAAGATCGTTCTTCACTTATTGGCCTGAAGCGCAGGTTCCCTTTCGAGGTAGTCGTTCAGCCTGTTGACAGCGAGGCGATTGCGCACAAGCAGCTCTTCTTTAGTGATCCCCCAGCGATCAAGAGCCTGACCGATCAGTCGATGTACATGACTGTCTTCCGTATCAGTGGCAAGGATTGCACCGCACTCCATCAACAGATGAGAGGTCGGCTCGACAGCACTCTTGAGTGCCATAAGGAATACGTGGCGATTCATTCCTGATCAGCTCCTGAACCGACAGTGATCTCTTCATGAACCTGGCCGGGTCGATAGCCCGACTGCCAGAGCTGCTTTGAGTGATCGAGAATGCCCTGCCTGTCCATCCCCCATTGCTCAACTGTCTTGCTGATCAGCTGCTTGAGCTCTTCGCCACCAGCACTTCCCTGGTAGCGCATGAACAGACGACCCATCGTGGTGATGTCGTCATCGTTCGGAGCCTTATGGGTATTGATCTCGCGGACCAGGGCGAGGTCTTGGTCGTACAACGCCCCCTTTCGCGGGGCTGCTGACTGACTGATCACTTAGTAATTTCGACTTCACTAACGGTAGCTGCAGCAATCGCTTTGTCTACCAAAAGCTAAAGCAGGTGTTAAATCGGGGTCATTTTGGGGCTCGACCGTGACACAGGCCAGATCCATTGCGGTGACTGGAAGGTGCCCAGATGCAGTGACGCGGTGTGTCGAAGTGACCCCTGTTTATAGAACCCTCTCAGAAAATAAATTCCCCCTTCTTGGTTTAACGCCTAACCAAGAAAAAACGATTTCTGAGGCGTTCAGGCTAACAAAAACTAAGCAAAGATCAGCCTCTAAATAGAAAACAAGCGAAAGAGGGATTGTTACGCAGTATTTATTTTCTGGAGAGAGTCTTAGGGGGAGTGTGTCACACCGTCAGTCGCACGCAAGACTCATTTATCAGACTGGTCTTAGGCAGTGACGCACTCTCGTCACAGCAGTAAGTCTGGTGAGACTTGCATTAAAAAAGGGACCCCAGAAAGGGATCCCAGCGAGTCTCAAAATAGACGGTCTTAAGAGTCTCTAATTCCAGGTCCTTGGCATGCTATCTGCGTAGGTCTTGGAGAGCGAGTTAGAGGTAATCATGTGGTCCTTGGGCGGGTTCTTGTGCATCCACAGGCGAGTGACCTTGCCATTGATGCGGAACCGCTTGGGCTCGAACCCCATCCGCTTGAGCGCATCAGCAATCGGGACCTGCATTTGCTGCTGGCTGAGGTTCACGTCGAGCTGCTCATACAGCTCTGACATCAGCCAGTACTTCTGAGACCCGCCTCTGGCTACGGGCCAAACGCCGGAGTAACCGCGCTCCATCACCTGGCGGAGACGACCATCGATGGGGCTGTCATGGGTGAACGATTCAATCGCATCGGAGACATGCGAAAGCTCATAGCTCGTGAAGTTGTGCGTTGGCTTGTCGAGATAGAGCTTGGTCGCAGCCGCCCAGATGTTGTCTCGTTCAACCTTCAAGCGGTCAAGGTCAATGATCTTGATTGAAGGATCCTCTTTGCTGGTGACCTTGCCCTCAATCACCAGGGGCATGAACCTCCTGTTGCCTGTCGGGTCGGTAAGAAACTCGGTGCTGTTGGTCGCGCCAGCCAGGACGAAGCCTCGCTTGAAGTTGCGCTCGTTTTCGTATTTGCGAGCAGAGCGATCAACTGGAGACGACACGAGGTTCTTGAATTCCTCTGTGTGCTTACGGCTGAAGTAACGCTCGCATTCATCCATGATCATCAGCCAGCCACCATGAAGAACATGGGGTTTGTCCTTGATATAGCCGATGCCTTGCTGCACAGTGCTGACCCATGGATAGTGACCAGGGTCATTAGGGCAGGGAGGCGTCAGGTATTGGAAGAAGCTGCTTTTGCCAAGGTTTTGAGGACCGACAAAGATAGGCATCCAGTCATGGACGCAGCCAGGCTTGAACGCTCTGGCGACTGCGCCGATCAGGAAGCGCTTCATGACCTCGTCGGCGAAGAGAGTCTTCCCGTCTGGCATGTAGGGGTTGAGAAGTGGGTCGTCTTTGACGCCAAGGATCGTGGAGGCAAACCGATCCAAGTAATCGATGGGAGCCTTGGAGCGGACGCAGTTCTGCAGATAGTTGACGACTGGGTGATAAGCGCTCTCCCTGGCTAGGTGATGGGCGGCATCGAAGGTCGCTGTCTTGGGGTAGACGCGATCTGCTCCCATGGAGATCTCGATATAGGCGTGTGACACGTCCTCGATCTCCTGGGGCCGCTCCTTGGGGCCGTACTCCAAGCGCTGGCTCATGACGTTCAGTCGCAAGCCTGGATAGGCATCAGACAGCCTCTGGCGAAGTTCGAGAACGCTGTAGTTGTCATTGTTGCTGTTGTTCTGAGCATTGCGTGGCCTGCCACGACCTCGGCGCTCCTGCCTTTCGTCAATGTCCTGCATGGCACTGACGTCACGGAAGTCGTCAGGGTCTACGTCATCCGCCCATTCGGGTTCACGCTCTTCAGGGAGAGGGTGCTCATGCGTCGTAGGCAGCGCATCAAAGACTGACTTAGTTGCAGTTGAGGTTGATTGCGACGGTGGCTCATAGATGTAGCCATACATCTCCTCCTCAGAGAGCAGGAAATCCTCGTGGTCATACCCAACGGCAGAGCCGAACTGGTTCAGTGGGCGTTCGTTGCTGCTGCGAAGTTCATCGGGCAGACGCGACCTCCAGTCAGGATCGGTCTCATTCGCCGCAATAAATAAGGTCGGGACTGCTCCTCCCTTGAACTGCTTGAAGAATCGTTCAGTGGCTTGCTTGGAGTTCTTGCCCTTGCCGTGATGACCCCGACTAGCCCAGTCAACCCAGGCATCGAACAGTGCATCGCCGCCTGCCTTGGCAGCAATTGTGATTTCAATGAAGCGATCACGTTCACCATCGCTGGTTGGTTCAAGCACCTGCTCGATGACAAAGCGAGCCTGCTCAAGGGTGATCTCGTCGTAGTCGTTGACTCGTACTGATTCTTGGGCAATTCGGCGACGAGCTTCTTGCTGAGCATGCGAGATGATTTCAAGAGGCAGCTGGGCCTGGGGGTTCCAGATGAAGTGATCCGTCTGAGAGTTGCCGTAAAAGATCCGGCAAGCGTCTTTGCAGGACTTGTCACCACCCAGCTCTTGAACGAGCACTGTGACAACAGCCTTGTATAGCTGTGGACTATTAATGCGCTCAGGCAATCGGAAGATCGCTCGAAAGCGGTCGCCATCTTTGCCGTGATTGCAGGTTGTGTATGCCCAGGCAACGAAGGATGCCAGTCGGTGGGACTTGAATTCATCAATGGAAATGCCGTAATCAACGTCCACGACTGCCAGGTCGGAGTACTGGAAGGCACTACTTGTCCTGTGGTGGCTGTTCATATGGGCGGCGATGAACGCACCACCGTTACCTACGTGGTCCCTCAGTAACTCCAGTTGTCCTGTGCGGGGTTCCCAGTCACTCGCAAACCTGCTCTGCCACTCAGGTTTGTCTCTAATGGCCGGGTGGACCATATAAGAGAGGTGTGACGCTGTGTCTTGGTCGGGGGCATTCCCACTATTCATTGAGTGCGGTAGCTGCGGCGCTCGTTCAGTATGCCGAGGCTGCCCCTACGCGCATCCCAGAGCGATCAGGTTGTACCTTCTGTGCGCATTTCTGTGTATCTTTCTGTTTCGCAAACGGAGGGGCTTGAGGTATTTCTCGTTTTTCTTTATTATCCCCAGAACGCAGATCATCCCTGCGTTCCCACCGCAAATTTCTGTAGCAGCTGTTACAGTTTTGCCACTATTGGTCTCGTCTTGCAAGACCAGGCGTGCAGCGGGACTTACATTTCCCCTACCGGGCCTTTGGCCTCTCAATCTCATAACCAGTCCTCAGTGTCTCAATGACTGACCAATTCCACGAGAGCCCTGAAACTGCCGACTCAAACGCCATCGATACGGAGAGATTTCGTTCCCTCCTGACCATGGCGATGGTCAGCAACAGTTATTCCCAAAGAAAGCTCTGCGAGCATTTGGGAATCACTATGGGAACCATTCAGAAATACTTCAAAGGAAAAATCAGCCCCTTTCAGGTCCGTGGTCTGACCATGGGCAGGTTGGCTGATTGCCTGGGCGTCTCTATTGACAGCATTTACCAGTATCTGCAGCACGGTGAGTTCAAGTCCACGATCTCGCTGGAAGACGTAGTGAGCTACATCAAGGCACACGGCAGGAAGGAGCTTCCGCAGATCCTCGCCGCATGCAGTGAGGCATCTACTGCGGAGGAGCAGAGTCAAGTATTGAGCACTCAGGCCACTACAGCTGATAGGGGCTACACCGATGAGGAAGCATCTCAGTTCGAGAGATGCCTTTCTGAGCTATTTACCGCGTTCGTTCAAGAGCGAGGAGCTAGCTCATTGATCGCATGGAATTACATACAGGCTGAGCTATCCGCTCTGAAATGCAATGACGATGAAATAGGTCATCTGCATGACCTGGCTTTTGGGATGAAAGAGTTGACAGGTGACGATCTGACCAAGTGCAGAGACATGTTTGCGGGACGCTTTGACAGTCCATGCCCCCTGGTGTCTGTACTGAAAACTGTGCCTGAGAAGGATTCACTCAGGCACAAGCTCGAAGAGATTTCTGAAGTTATCGCCGTCTAGCTAACGATGATTTCGCCATGCATGGCGTTGTGATACTGGCATTGGTAGTAATAAGTTCCAGCCTTTGTAAACCGTGCCCTTATTTGGCCGGTTTGAACGCCGTGGTTTTTCACAAGAACACCGTCAGGATTGGCAACACCTGCGCCAATCCCTTGTGATGTCTTAATCCACAGAGGGTGGCCATTGATGTTGACGTTGAAGACCAGCTCTTGATTGATCATCAGGTTGAGCGTCGGAGCCACAACAACTGATCCGCCAGGGGCAGTCAAGCCGTAGTTGTTGTAAGAGGGCGGACCAGGAACGAGCTGAATATCAACGTCATAGATTTGAGCGTTGGTGGTCGTGTTGTCACCAGTGGCATGCCAACTGTCGTTACCTCTGTAACGCAAGACAGCTTGGCCGTTCGGGTTGAGCTGGTTGCCGACAGCAGAGGAAACCGTGGCTGCTGTCGTGTAGTTGACGCCCCAGAACTCCAGGGTTCCCTGGCCGATGTTAGTGACGGTAAAGGTGCTGTTAACATCCGCCTGATAATCTGGCACGTCGCTATCAGCTATGTAGAAAAGATAGTGCTTGCCAGATGGAACATCTATATCGATGAAGTGGTCTTCGTATAGCGATGGCTGCAGAAGAAAAAACTCCTGACCAGCAGGAAGCCCAGCTGTCTGAGGATTAGTGTCAACAATTTCAAGACGACCATCTTTCTGCTTGCCGAAAAGCTTGTGAGTAATCGGCTCGTAGAAAACCTGCTGCAAACGTGTCGGAAGCATTTAGCTGAGGCTAATAATCAACATTCTAATTTTCTGATTTGAAGAACCCAAATAGTTCTTCTCGCTCTTGCTTTTCACGTTCTTTGCGCCGCTTCGAGGCGAGCTTCACGACATACTCGCAAACCTTGAGCGTGTCCTCCATCGAGGAGCCTGTTGGCATGTGATGCTCGACAATGTCGAAAGCTTCGAAGAACTCTTCAGTTGCTTCGCAGATTTCTTCATGGCTGAATGGTTCAAGGCTCACTGACCGTCCTCCAGTTCCTGAGATTCTTCGGCTTTGAGTTCGCGGTATCTGCGAACCTTCTGCAGCCACTTTATGCGGTACTTATTCAGATCATCGCCGTGGAACAAAAAGGATTGATCAATTTCTGGAGTGGAGACCAGTATCTGGGCGCAGTCGATGTGAACGCCCAGTGTCTCCTCGGAAGCCTGGCCGTAGGCAGCTAGCTGCATCGCGCATTTGTTCAGCTTGGACCAGCCAGTGAAGTTCTGCCGGGTCGAAGGGTCGTTCTTGTCTGGGAACCATCTGCAATAGGGTTGATTGCTTGTTTTGAAGTCGACGAGAATGGCGAGTGAGTTTCTGTAGCCAATCAGGTCGGGACAGCCTGCATAGCCAAATTGATGGGACCAGATGCGAGAGATACCATCCTGACCAGTGCAGAATTTCCATTCAGGTTTTAGCGGCTTTTCCGACCAAATGAAATAGTCGAACTTGTCGAGGTGTTTATCGAGACCAGTCCAAAACGGTAGATAGGCATCATCTAGCTCGATTGGCAGGCCGCGAATGTAGTTTTCGCATGCAGCGTGGATAGCTGTACCTCTGGCTGCTGCTGATTCTTTGCCTCCTGGGTTTTTTGCATTCCAGTTACTGAGCATCTTCTTTGCATGCTCGCTTGCTGTCTTGCCGAGGATTGTTGTAACGCTGGGATAGCTTTTGCCTGGACGATCAGTGGCATAATGCCTCTCGCCATTTATCTGAGTGCGAGTAGGCTCGGTCATGTCAACCTGGCTTTACGAAAAATGTAACCAGGTTTTTATGTTGGACTGATGTTAGGCAAAAAAATACCCAGCCCCGGTTTAAGGACTGGGTAAAAGAAGTACGAACTTAGTGGCTTTATTCGTTGCCCCAATACTGGGCATTTCCACACCAGTTGGAACCGGCAACGTTCTTCGACGAGACCCTATTAACTGGAGAGGCGAGGAAGGGCGGTGGATATTACCGCTACCTGTAGGACCGGCTTCGATTCAAAGCCGTTAGTTAAACCCGCAGCCTGGTTAGAGCTGCATGTCACCCACCGCTTGGCCCGAGCAGTGGCCGCGCATCACTAGGGAAGTCACTAGAAGAGGTGTGTTAGCCTCCGTTCGCCTTGGCTCCCGAATAGTAAGCCACAGCAATCAGTAAGTGATGGCTTTTCGGCAACTGTTCCGACGATCTTTAGAATTGCTCGTCTTCGTTTTCGCTTTGTTGCTTCCATGGATCTTCGACCAGGGAGAGTGCGTCCTCGATGACGTCGCGACCTTCCTGAACAGTCCGATAAGCAGCTAGTTCTTCAAGGAGATGACGAGACAGAAGGGTTGCTCCCTTCATTAGTTCTTCTAAATCAAGTTGGTTATCGTCCAGACGCTTAGCCAGAACAGGGCCAAGTACAGATAGATAGGCATTCGTGAACGCGTCCGGTATGTAGCCAGACAGCGAAGCACCGTTATTCGTAAATCCTTGCAGCAGGTTATGAATCTCTCTGAGATGCTCATGAGCCTGCGATTGATAGACGACACCTTGCCTGAGTTGGATGCTGATATTCCGCAGCTCTGAAAGAATCAGTTTGTTCGTTTCAAACAGCGTCAGATTCTGATCGAGGTTCATAAACGATGGTTCCATCAAAAGACCGGACAAGTTCCAACGCACCGCGCTGCAGAGAATCCAGCTCGACCCAAGCGTTATTGATCTGGTCGTAACCGTGAAGACCAATAAGGATGCGTACGTCTGACTTGCAAGTAGCTGATTTCAACTGGCGGATCAGTTCTTGGGACAAGCTCAGCTACCAGTACAGGTTCGTTGATGTCGTAAATGTATCGAACATCTTTGACCGTGCGGCTTCTGGCTGCGCACTCAAAGGAAACAGTGTCTATTGCTTTGCGCATACACTTTGCACAGCAAGTAAGAACTTCACCGTGTCGACATTTAATCAGTGAAATCAACATGACTAGGCTGATACAAACAGAGGTGGTGATGGCAGATCATCCGGAAGCAAGTGGCAACTGCATAGAGCCAACTATCGGAGAAGAACTCAGATATGTTGAATTCTGCAGAAGCCTTGACAGAGCCAGGCCGGATGAGGTCTTAGAGATGGCCAAAATTTTGGCCAAACAGTGTTTAGTAACGCAACCGAGTGTCATTCGGTATCTAGCCAGGGAGGCAGCTGCCAATCTGACATCCCATGGCGTTCACAAAGATTGGTCGAAAGAAGTCGAGGCAATCAGTGCGACGTTAAAAAACTCAGCTAATGCGGATGACGCGTCAGCGTAGTACGGAGTTTCATAAAGGAAACGCCCTCATTGACAGAGGGCGTGTCTTGTTTGATACCAGTGATTGCCTTGGGGCGTTACCAATCTTTAGAAATGCCCGCTGTGGCAACCTCTGTGTCGGCACCCAGCTCATCGCGCTTCATAGGAGGCAGGCCATCGAGCTTGGCTTCAGCGGGTTTGCCAGCGAAGGGATCCGCTGAAACGTAAAGAGCAGGCAGCCAGATGGAGTCCTTGGCCTCCTCCCATTTCTTGGTGAAAGCAGCAGAAGCTTTCTTGAGGGTGGGAGTCACGATCCACTGAGTGTCCTTGCCAGTGCCCTTGCGCTTCACAGTGATGGTGAAGTTGGCAGGCCCAGGACCGTCTGTGTAGTCCTCCATTGCCAGGATCTCCTCGATCTGGACCCGGAGGTTCTTTTGCGTCACGGTGACGCAGACGAAATCATCCTTATCAGGAGAGAAGGCAGTGAAAGCCAGGAAGTACTTGGGTTTGTCCTTCTCGTCTCCACCTTCCTTTTTGGCCTGGTAGGTCAGGCCAATGTCAGAGAGATAGTTCTCTGGGTAGTTGGGGAAGCGCTTGATCCTGCCTTCCATCGTGAAGTACTGGAAACCGCAAACAACGTGCCCAGTGTCGAAGTCACCGCAGATGCGGAACTGGGCGGTTTCGCCGTCCTTCAGATACTTGTTTGTGAATTCGAAGTACCTGGGGTTGGGTTCTGAACTGCCTTTTTCTGATTCGACAGCGCTTTTGTAGCCAGGGGGGAAGAAGCCCATGATCAGTTCCAGTCGTGTGAGAGGGGGGATTCGTCTTGGGGACGAGTGAAATCGGTGTGCTCGTAACCAACAGCAGAGGTTCCCTCCGCTGGGTTCGCAGTTCCTTTCCCGACCTTTGAGTTGGCGTGAACGGTCATGCGACGAACGTTGATACCCGTGTAAAGACCCTTGTCACTGGAGTCTTGATACAGGGTTCCGTGGACAGAACAGAGTGCCCCTTTGCCACAGGACTTGAGCCTGTCCTTGGCATAGGAGAAGCCCCTGAGGTTGAACCAGTCAGTGACTTGGTCTTCCTTGGTGACGTAACGATTGACAGCCAGGCTCCGTGAAACAGATTTGCCGGACTGTGACTCGTAAAACTTTTCGCTCAGCCGCCCAATGACAACAACTTCATTGACGTACTGGGATTCGGTTGCATCGCAGAAGCTGTGAGGCTTCACGACAGGTTCCCGATTCTTTTCGTCAGCGAGATTCAATTCACCTGTGACAATCAGGCGTTGCCCAACTGTCTTGGTACTGAAAGCTGTTCCGATCTTTGTCCCGCATGGGACTCGAAGCAGCAGTGTTGCCGGATCACGCTGCGATGTAATGGAGGCGAAGGCTTCAAAAACCTCCTTTCCATTGACAGTCGCAGTCGTTGCGGGCGCAGCTAGAGCGACACTGAAAGTGCAGTAAGACAATGTTGGTCGCCGCTGGACAAAAACAAACTATCCAGCAATTAAGCCTTGGCAACCATTTGAGATCTTGTGGCGTACTTTGATAGCCAGTCAGGAATATTTGGGATTGGCTCAGCCGTTTGAGGCATGACCAAGATGACGATGTTGCCATCGTCCGTTTGGATTCGCATAGGTCCTCCATCGAATGCAGACATGACTACAGATCCATCGCCTTGGGATAGTCCTTTCAGTGCTTTGTCGACATAGGAGGCTTCATAGCGACCGGCTGTCTCACTCAGCCTCGGAGTAGTGGACCAGCGATCCAGGCATGCTTGCAGGGCCTGGGCAAGCGGGGGTGATTCGCTGATCGAATGAGTGACAGTGAATTCCTTCTTCTCGCTGGTGGTCTTGCGGAAGGTTGTGACTATTGCGTTGTTGCCGTCGATCTTGAGCTCTCGCTCTGCCGTCTTGATGCCACGGCAAAGACGTAAGAGATCGGAGTCGGGGAGGAGCCTGGTGACATCGTCACATCTGCCGCCTGGGTCATGGGCGATGCAGACGACTCTGCCGCCATCTGTCGAGGAGACATAAGCACCTCCACCTGGTGCTGGGCTAATTTCAATCGCTTGATACGGGCTGTACTTGCCGCAAAACTCAGCCGCGATTGAGACGAGAGCGCTGTTCAGTTGAAGCATTGAACGCCGGGGCTGTCATTAGTGCCGATCCCGACAAGCTAGTTGGGGTTGATACCCAGTGCCACTGGTATGGCATTCTGCTCTGCTTGAGGCGAGCATTTGCATAGTCAAGCTCGTCTTGAAAGATCATTGGCTGCCAGTCAGGGCACAAAGCCTTTGCATCTTGAGTATTGACGAGGACTGCACGCTTCCTATCCATTCGAACCTCCGAGGCTCTTCAAGCTAGGGAGCGTGTCAACCCATGGTTTTTATTACCAATTGAAAGGCAAATAGAATGCCTCTATTGAAAGCTAGTTGATGAATTCAGCTTGCCTGTCAATCCTGACCTTACGCTTTCTAGCGCTGTCGTGGCGCGGGATCTCAACTGCTCCACGCATCATTTTGGTTTTCGGAGGACCGACGTGGGCGAAGACATTCTGGTTGTAGGCTGCATCCTTGCTAGCCCATTCCTCAGCCTCGCTATCGGGGCACTGATATATATGTTCGTTGACCCGATCTAGCAGCAGGGTTCCAACGCAATGAAAGGTTTCGCCAGTGTCGTTGCAGGTGATTTCAAACTGAACACACTCTGGCTCGTTGAGTAGAAACTCATTGATGTTCTTCGAAGCCGTGTGGCAGCGGCTTTCGTGGATGAAGTTGCCATTGAAGCTGAAGTGCAGGTGTGACCTGCGGCTTTCTTTCTCTTTGAGCTGTTGGTCGGCAGGCATACACCCCGAGCTGTGTCAGTCGGAATGTATGCCGTGGCTTTACATAAGTCAACCATTCAATGCAGATTGAATGTGACGACAAACTTGCGGTCTGCGATGGCGCACAAAGGATGGCCACCGTTGCAGTTCGAGCACGACGTTGCCTCGCATAGCTGAGCAGGGCATTGCTTGAAGCGAACTCCGTCATGCTTGAACGACGGCTTCATGTCTGCTGGAACAGTGCAGACCACGGGTAGTCCTTCCTTGTGGTGGCGAGCAGCTCTGGTGAGGCCCAGGTCGTAGAGCTCATTGTTCTCATCGAGCGCCTCGGTGGAAATGTTGATCGTGAAGCCACGCCTGATTGCTTCTCGGATAGAAGCGAGGTTGGCCTCCGTCAGCAGGTGGTGGGTATAGGTCCACGAGTTGGTGAGATGCCGGACAGAGTCAGCAAGCTTGAGCAGCATCCGTCTGATGATGGTGCCGTTGATATGCCAGAGGTCACCACCGACGTTGTGGCGGAAAGGCTTCCAAGCGGGCAGCTTTCTTAAT
>MDTD01112957.1_pt1 | contig 12826 bp, 12 predicted proteins | sample 811221 | NCBI WGS metagenome assembly MDTD01 (sample SAMN05326646, study PRJNA326480) | marine metagenome | isolation source: seawater | place: Pacific Ocean: South West | collected 2011 | reverse complement strand
TGCAATACAAAATCCACTTACAATAAAAAATATATCAACACCACTCCATCCATATCTACCTATATCAAAAGAAAAGTTGTTACTTCTAAAAAGATATTCGTTGCTATAATGATAAGTATAATGAAAAATTACGACGAATAAAATTGCTATACCTCTTAGAGAATCTATGTAATTTTCCCTAAGACTATTATTTTTTTTTTTATTAGATTTTATTTTCATTTCTTATAATTATATAGTTTTAAATAAATAAGTAAAAAAACAATGAATTTCTACAAAAAAGCTCTTTTCGTATTTATGCTAGTTTTTTTTGGACTAATCTTTGGAATAAAATTTTCTCTTTCATCGTTAGAAAATAGAATATTAGAAATTTCTAAATCTGAAAGATTTTATAACTTTATCGAACAAAGATTTAGATATGAATTAAATAGATTATCAGAAAAAGAATTAACTATAGAGGAAGCTGAATTTTATTCAGATAGGATAAATAAAATTATAAAAAAACTTAAACCCGTAACAAATAAAGTTGAGAAATAGCAAAAAAGTATGTGATGAAGCAAAATATTGATCACAAAATATTATTTATAATAATATTATCAACTCTTTCATTCTTTATATCTATCTATCAATCTAAGTATTATTATGATGGGCATCATTGGGGATTGATGCTCTCTAATGCAGTTGATTTTCTTAATGGCAAAAAACCATATGAAGAAATTTTTATTCAATACGGAATTCTTAATACAATCATTCATGCGCTTTTTGTAAAATTTGGCAACAGTCAAGTAATTAGTCTATTTTATGGTACAAGTCTATTTTACTCGCTTTCAATTATTCTTCTTTTTAAATATGTAGAAAATAAATTTAATTCAAATTATGGTTTTTTTGTAATCTTATGCTTATTGTTAATTCATCCATTTGTTAATTACCCTTGGCATAATTATTTAGGGTTTTTTTTTCTTGTATTGGCTTTAAATATATATGATTCAAACTATAAAAATAATATTTTTTTTTTCGGAATATGTTTATCTCTAATAGTCCTACTTTACGAAAAATTATTATTTATATTTTTACTGTTCTCAGTAATTTTTCTTTTTGAGACTCTTTTAAGAAAAAATTTAAGAGCATTTTTTTCTTTTTTAAAAGGGTTTTTAATTCCTATTTCAATCTTTTTTTTATTTCTTTTCTATAATAATTTATTTGAAACTTGGATTTTATATCAAAAAATTTCATCCCTATATCTAGAGGAAACATCTTATTTAAAAACTGTTTTAATTTATTTTAAAAAATTATTTCATCTTAGTTTTAAAAATATTCTTTTTGAACCTTACTGGTTATTTTTTTTAATTATAATAATAATAAATATTAATTTTATAATTTTTTATTTCTTGAATTTTAACAAAAAAAAAGAAATTTTTTTTTTTCCAGCAATAATATCTATTCTTTATATTTCAACAACTATTCATGCTATAAATAGTTTCAGATTTGCTACTGGAACATTTATTGGGATAATTATACTTATATATTACTTAGAAAAAATTAAAAAAATTGAGACAAAAATTATATTATCTTCATTTATAATTCTATTTTTAAGCTTGGGTTTAAATTTTAAAAAAAGTGAAAATAATAAATTATTTTTGCAAAATTATAAATTAAATGAAAATATTCATCATGACTCTATTAGATATTTTAAAAATCAAAAATGGAGCAAAGATACTTGGGACAATTTAATTCACCTGGACGAAACACTTGCAAAAATAAAAAAAAATTGCCCATATATTAAATTTGGAATAAACATAACAAGAGACAGTTATTATTACATTTTAATTTCTGAAAAATATGAAACATTTCAAAAAATGCCTTTTTTTGATCCTAATAGTTCTATAAATAGAAATACAATGGAATTAATAAACCGGGCTATGTTTCAGAAAAAAGATAAGTACATCGCTAATAAAAGTTTGTTAATTATTGCCAATAAAACGTTTGTCAAAAATGAAGATTATAAAGAAATAAATATGAAATATTCGTATAATCATAAACAAAAAAGTATTTTTTTACCTAAAAAATGTAATTACTAAAATGAGAGTTTTTATATTATGTGGTGGTTTTGGAACGAGATTAGATCACGAAGGTAAACTTAAAGCAAAACCTATGATTAAAGTTGGAAATAAACCAATTTTAATGCATTTAGTTGAAAATTTTGTTTCCCAAAAATTTGATAAATTCGTATTTTGCTTAGGACACAAGTCAAAAAGTATAATTGATTACTTTTTAAAAGATAATGGAAAAAACGTTCAGGTTATAAGTAATAAAAGAAATAATATAAAGTTTGTATATAAAAAAAAAAATTTAAGATTTGAAGGAAACTTAATTTTTACTGGAATAAAAACTGGGACAGGAGGAAGAATTTTATCATCCTATAATAAATTAAATTTAAAAGAAGATTTTATAATGACTTATGGAGACGGTTTATCGAACGTTAATATAAATAAATTAGTAAAATTTCATTATCAAAACAAAGCTGATATAACATTAACTGCAGTAAGACCTAAACATAGATATGGAGTCATTAAAATACAAAATAAGAGAATAAAATACTTTGATAATAGTAATAAAAAATCTGACGTTTACATAAATGGTGGATTTTTCGTAGTTTCGAAAAAATCAATTAAAAAAATTACGTCAAAATCTATGTATTGGGAAAAAGAACCGTTAGCATATTATATGAAAAAGAAAAAACTTTTTGCCTTTAAGCACGAGGGTTTTTGGAAAAGCTTGGACACTATGAAAGATAAAAATGATTTTAATAATATGTTTAAAAATAAAAAAAAACCATGGATAGTAAAAAAAAACTAAAAAAATTTTGGAAAAACAAAAAAGTTTTTATAACTGGGCATACAGGCTTTAAAGGTAGTTGGATGTCAATTCTTCTGAATATTTTGGGAGCTGAAATTTACGGGTACTCACTCAAACCAGATAAAAAATCTTTATTTAATCAAGCAAATTGTAAAAGTTTCTTAAAAAAAAATTTTTATGGGAATGTGAAAAACTTGAAAGATTTAGAAAATAAAATTAAAAAATCAAAACCTTCAATTTTATTTCACTTGGCAGCACAACCGCTAGTAAGTCAATCTTTTGCTGATCCTTTAGAAACTTTTAATACAAATATTTTAGGAACTGCAAATATTTTGTACGCAGCAGAAAAAATCTCTTCAATAAAGTCCATTGTAATTATTACTACTGATAAAGTCTATAAAATTAAAAATTCTAAAAAAAACTATAATGAACTAGATGAATTAGGCGGTAAAGATCCATATAGTACATCAAAAGTTTGTGCTGAATTTATTACTAATTCGTTCAAAGAATCTTTTTTTAAGAAAAAAAATATTTCTAATAAAATTTCTACGGCGAGATCTGGAAATGTAATTGGTGGGGGTGATTATTCAAAAGATAGATTACTTCCAGATATTATAGAATGTATTAATTCAAAAAAAAAACTGACAATAAGAAATCCTAATAGTATAAGACCTTGGCAACATGTTATCGAGCCAATAGTTGGCTACTTAAAATTGGCTGAACTACAATTTAAAAAAAAAAAATTACACAAAAATCAAACTTGGAATTTTGGCCCAAATAAGTCAAGTTTTGTAAAAGTTGCTGATATTATTAAAATTATTCAAAAAAAACATTTTTTTAGATTTAAAGTAAAAAAAAACAAAAAATTTTTTGAGACTAATATTTTGAAATTGAATAATACTAAATCTAAAAAAAATTTAAAATGGTATCCTATTTGGAATTTGCAAAAAAGCTTAGATAATGTTATGGAGTGGAATTATCAATTAAACAATAACAATGATCCTAAAAAAATTTGTGAAAATCAGATAAACAATTATTTAAAATAACATGAAAATTTCTTATGGTAAAAATGTTTATGGAAAAGAAGAGATAAATGCTGTTTTAAAAACGCTTAAAAAATCCACTCAAATGGGTCAATCGATAGCAATTTTTGAAAATAAAATTGCAAAATTATTCTCAAAAAAATATGCTTTAATGGTAAATTCAGGTTCTTCAGCTTTGATGTTAGCAACAAATGTCTTAGATTTTAAAAAAGGTGATGAAATTATTACTCCCTGTTTAAATTTTGGCACGGCTCTTTCCGCTATAATAAATTCAGGTGCTTATCCAGTTTTAGTAGACATTGAACTTAGTACATTACAAATCGATGTCAATCAATTAGAAAAGAGGATTACAAAAAAAACTAAAGGAATAATGATACCTAATTTAATTGGAAATATTCCTGATTGGAAAAAAATTAAGAAGATAGCAGATAAGTATAAAATTAAAATCATTGAGGATTCCGCTGATACTTTGGGAGCAACTATAAATAATAAGCCTACTGGAATTTATAGCGATATTTCTATAACCAGTTTTTATGGCTCCCATGTAATCAGTTGCGCAGGTAATGGTGGAATGTTTCTTACTAACAATAAATATTTTTATGAAAGAGCTAAGGTTTTGAGAAGTTGGGGTAGAATGTCAACACTCATTAAAGACTCTGAAAATATTAATAAACGATTGAATATAAAATTAGATGGAATTGATTATGATAAAAAGTTTGTTTTTTCAGAGGTGGGATATAATTTTGAGCCCTCAGAGGTTGGGGCCTCCTTTGGTTTAGTTCAATTGAATAAATTTAAATCTTTCAGTAGGCTTAGAAACATAAATTTTAAGTCCCATTTAAATTTTTTCGGTAATTATAAAAAATATTTTATACTTCCAAAAATTTACTCTAATGTAAAAACAAATTTTTTAGCATATCCAATTATCATTAAAAAAAACAAATATTTTGACAGGAAAAAATTGCAATTTTTTTTAGAAAAAAACAAGATTCAAACAAGACCAATATTTAGTGGTAATATTTTAAGACATCCAGCCTTTAAATACTTAAAATCTAAACGAAATAATCCAAATTCATTTAAGAATTCTGATTATATTATGAAAAATGGATTATTAATAGGTTGTCATCAAGGTCTCGATGAAAAAAATATCGTATATATTCACAATAAATTAGCTTATTTTTTAAAAAATAAAATATGAAAAAAATTCAAGGTATTTGGTCGATAATTAACAACCAAGATGTAATTGAGATACTATCTCAAGTTAATTATGATTTTTTAATTTTTGATATGGAGCACGGAAATTTTAGTAAAAGAGATATTCAAAAAGCACTAACTTTTTGTCAATATTATAAGAAATTAGGATTAGTTAGAATCCCAATAAATGAGGATAGTAATATACAATCAGCTTTAGATTCTGGCTGTAATGGATTAATTTTTCCCCGTATAGAAAATAAAATTGATGCTCAAAATTGTGTAAAAAAATGCCTGTTTCCACCTCGTGGTAAACGTGGCTTTAATCCTTTTACACGATACAATTTTTATAATCTTAACAATAAAAAAGTTAATAAAAATATACTAAAAATTATTATGATTGAAACAAAAAAGGGGATGGAAAATATTGAAGAAATAATTTCAGTTAATGGAATCGATATAATTTACTTTGGAATATTTGATTTATCGATGGAGTACAATTTAAACACAAATGATAAAAGATTAACGAAAATAATTGAAAACGGAATAAAAAAATGTAAAAAAAATAAAGTAGAAGTTGGCTTAATGGATTTAGATAGAAAAAGTCAAAAACTCTCGAAAAAATTTAATATAAAATTTCTTTTAAAGGATGTAGATACAAATTTGTTTGCACAAATAGCAAAAAAAAGTTCTAGTTTAAAATGAACACTTCAGAATTTGTAGCTAAATATTTAGAAAAAAAAATTGAGAAAATTTTTACTGTAACAGGTGGTGGGATAATGTTTCTTACTGATGCAATAAAAAGATCAAAAATTAGAATGATATTTAATCATCATGAGCAATCCTCAGTTTTTGCGACAGATGCAATGGCAAGAGTTTCAGGAAAAACACAAGTATGTTTTGCAACTAGTGGACCAGGTATTACAAATTGTGTTACGGGTATTTTGTCTGCATGGCAAGACAGTACCCCACTGATAATAATTGCTGGTCAAAGCAAAACTAGAGAAACGATTCAATTTTCTAAATTAAAAAATTTAAGACAACATGGTACATTTGAAGCAAATGCGACAGAAATTTTAAAGCCAATTACAAAATTTTCAAAACAAATAACTAATCCAGACTCAATAAAGTATTATTTAGATAAAGCTTTTTATTTGTCATCTAGTTCTAGGCCTGGACCTGTCTACTTAGAAATACCTTTGGATATTCAAAATTCAAAAGTAAATATTAAAAAATATAAAAAATTTATTAAAAAAAAAGAAAAAAAAAGTAGAATTAATATTAAATTAATTGAAAAATATTTAAAAAAATCTTCGAAACCAATTTTTTTACTTGGTAATGGAATAAATGTTAGCAATACCACTATTGAAATAAAGAAAATTATTAAGAAACTAAAAATTCCAACATTAACAACTCAACTAGCTAAAGCTGTTATTGAATATAATAATAATTTTTTTATTGGTCATACAGGACCAAAGGGAGATAGAGCAGGAAATTTAGCTATTCAAAATTCAGATTTAATTATAGTTTTGGGTTCTAGCTTACATTCCCAAGTAATTGGATGGGAACATGAAAAGTTCTCACCTAAATCTTTTAAAATTCAAATAGATCCAGATAAAACAATTTTAAAGAAAAATAATTTCATTAATCTTAAAATTAATGCTGAATTAAAATTCGCAGTCAATCAATTAAAAAGGTTGGTTATAAAAAGAAATTACAATAAATGGCATAAAAAATGTTTAAATTGGAAAAAAAAATACCAAGTAATTTTAGAACCACATCAAAGAGATGGTAAAAAATTGAATTTTTATGACATCGTTCATAATGTTAGCCAATTGATTCCTGAAAATAGCACAATTATTTCAGATGCTGGAGCAGCTTTTTATATAATGGGACAAACTTTTAGAATAAAAAATAAACAAAAATATATAATTCCCGGATCACTTGGTCAAATGGGATATGCGATTCCTGCCGCATCAGGTGCATCAGCTTACTCAAACAAAAATGTCTTTTGCGTAACAGGTGATGGCTCGATGATGACGAATTTTCACGAACTCAGTGTTATTAAAAAAAATAATTTTAATATTAAGATTTTTTTAATAAATAACGGTGGCTATATGTCAATAAGAAATTCTCAAAAAGAATTTTTTAAAAATAATATTCATGGCACAGATAAAATAACTGGTGTTGATATTCCGGATATTTTTGAAATATCGAAACTTTTTGGTATCAAGTATTATAAATGTCTTACAGAGGAAGATATTAAAAAAAAATTTAAAATTGAAAAAAATTATATCAGACCAGCAATATTTGATTGTTATTCAATGATCAACCAAGAAATTATTCCAAGTATTAAGTCCAAATTAATAAAAAGAAGACTAGTTTCTCAACCTTTAGACAATATGTTTCCTTATTTAAATTAATTATTTAAAAAATAATTCTTATAATTATTTATTTTCTTTAAGATTATATAGAATATTAAAAATTAAATCCTCTTGACCTGCCACTAATTTTTTTTTCCCAATAGCCTTAAAGGCTTTCACATCGTCTAATTTGAACTTATCGGAAAAATAGTCAACTTTTGACGCAAATCCGGAAAAAAGACCATAATTAGCACTCATTATATTTTTCGGCTCTGAAAAGGGATCTTTATAAATAATTTTTTCTTGTTTTAAAATAGAGGGAAATTTTTTTGCTAAATTGTAAATTTGTTGCAATTCAATTTTAGTTTTTAACCCTAATTTTTTTAAAACTGTTAAAAATATGTCCATTTGGGTATTTCCTGCCCCGGCACCAAATCCTCTTATAGATACATCCACAATCTCTGCTCCGCTTCTTAAAGCAATTATACTATTCCACACAGCTAAACCAAAATTATTATGACCGTGAAAACCAACTCTTATATTAAATTTTTTCTTTATGTTTTGTATTATATCTTTTAAATCATTAGGTAAGAATATGCCTGCCGAGTCCATAATAACGATAGTTTTTATTCCTGCATCAGTTAATATTTTTATTTTTTTTAAATAATCTTTTTCTTTATTTAAAACTAAATGAGCCATCATTAAGACTCCCCAAGTTTCAACTTTGTTTTTTTTGCAATATTCTATTTGAGAAATTGTCGTATCTATTTCTGTAGCATTTGCACCAATTCTAAAAATATCTACACCTGAATCAATTGCAATTTTTAAATCATCATTTCTTGAGAAACCTGGTATTGAATGAACTGAAAGTTTTGTTTTTTTTAAAATTGATCTTGCTAATGAAAGAGATTTTTTATCAGATATAATTGAACGACCTATTGCTAAAGATGAGGCACCAAGTCCATTACCATGTCCTACTTCTACTATATCCACTTTAGTTTTATCAATAAATTCACAATATTTTTTTATAACTTTTTCATTTAATCTATGATTAACAGCATGATTTCCATCTCTTAGTGTTACATCACTGATTATAGGTATTTTATTTTTCTTTTTCATTTTTTTTCTTTATTAGTTGGGCTAGATAAACTGCTGAAGAAGTTATAATATCTAAATTCCCTGAATATTGTGGTAGGTAATCCCCTTGACCAACTACTCTTACTGTAACTCTTAATATTTTTTTTTCAAAAGATTTAAATAAAATTGCATTATATCCTGGAATATAAAATTTAATCTTTTTGTTAATATCTTTTAAAATTTTTTTTAATTTTAAATATCTTGTAGATGATAAAGTTCCATCTAATTCAAAAAAAATAGAGTTCATCATGTTTACAGGTGGTACTGAGGGATTAATATTTATTATAACTTTGGACTTTTTTAATCCGGTTAATTTATAAATGGCACTTTCAGTATTTGTAATATACTCATTAATATTATTCCTAGTAGCTGGACCAGCACTTTTTGCTGATATACTTGAAATTAATTCCACATATTTTAATTTTTTTTTTAATAATTTTCGAAAATATAAAACTATTGGGATTGTAGTTTGTCCACCACAAGTAATTAAATTAATTCTTTTTGGTATTTTTAAATTTGAAAAATAAGGAACAACATACTCACCAAATTTTGATGGTGTAAGATTTATGTAGTGTATTTTATCTAAATATTTACTTAGTGATTTAACTATTATCGAGTTAGAAATTGCAGATGTACAGTCAAATATTACATCTGTATTATCGATATTATTTTTAACAGCATTAATGCCTTTATCTGAATATAAAAATTTTTTTTTCTTACAAAATAATGCTCCAACTGATTTATTATTATTATTTAAAATTAAAACTTTGTTAAAAATTTTTTGTTTTTTTAATTTTATATAAAGATCAATTCCAATTTTTCCAGTTCCAATAATTATTGCATTAGACATAAGTTCGTTTATATTACAAATAACTATATATCAATTAAAATGATAAATTTTGTAAATCATAATTGTAATCAATAATTTCCAATATTAAATAAAATGATAAGAAAAAAACTTTTAATAATTGGTGGGAGTAAATTTATTGGAAAATCATTTATCAATTATTTTAATTTCAATAAAAGATATAAAAATTTTGAGATTATATTGATATTAAGAGGTTCAATTCAAAATTTTAAGAGCAGTAGAAACATTAAAATTATAAATCAAGATTTTGAAAAAATTAAATTTTTACCGGATTGCGATTTTATTCTTTACTGTTTAAGAGCTGATTCTCTAAAAAAAGATAATGAATTATTCAAAACCTTTAAAAAGAAAATTTTAAAATTTAAAGATAAACCTAAAATTATTTTCACCAGCTCTGGTGTAATTTATGGGCTTAATGGTAAAAAGAAAAAAATTAAAGAGGAGAATAAAAAAATTATTTACGATTATAGTCAGTTAAAAAAATATAAGAAAAAATGGTTTTTACAAAAATCAAATCTTGAAAAAAAATTTTTGGAACTTTCAGAGTTTAAAATTAAAGTTATAATCTTAAGGATGTTCTCATTTTTAGGGCCAAGTATCCTAGGTTTAGATTATGCGCCCTCAAAATTTTTTAAAAGTATAAAAAATAATGAAAAAATTTTCATTAATGGACCATTAAATACCTATAGATCTTATCTCGATGAGAAAGATATGGTTGAATGGATTATTAAGATATTCTTAAAATTTAACAAAAAATTTGAAATTTATAATTTTGGTTCTGAAAATAGTATTAAAATTTATGATCTTGCAATCAAAATGTATAAAAGAAAAAATTTAAAGAAAATTGTATTAATAAATAAATCGAGTAAGATAGATTTTTATGTACCTTCAGTAAAAAAATTAAAAGATACATTTAAATTAAAAGAGAAGATGACTTTAAAAAAATCTATAAAACTTTTATTAAAGAAATGATGATATCAATAGTTACACCTACTTATAATGAAATAGAAAATATTGAAAATATTTATAATAAAATAAAAGAGGAGTTCAAAAAAATTAATTGTGATTATGAACACATAATTATTGATAATAATTCTAATGATGGAACAATTATTAAAATTAAGGAGCTCGCATCAAAAGATAAAAACTTAAAGATAATAATAAATACAAAAAATTACGGACATATAAGATCTCCTTATTATGGACTATTACAAACCTCAGGAGATGCAAGTATTATAATGGCTTCTGATTTCCAAGATCCTGTTGAACTTATTCCTAAGTATATTGAAAAATGGAAAAAGGGTAACAAAATAGTTTTAGGTGAAAAAGTTTCATCTGAGGAAAATAAAATTAAATTTTCAATTCGTAAACTATATTATAATTTTTTAAATAAAATCTCAGAATTTGAATTGCCAAAAAATACGACCGGATCTGGAATTTTTGATAAATCAGTTATTCAAAAATTAAAAAAAATAAATGATCCATATCCTTACTTTAGAGGACTAATAAGTGAAATAGGCGAAAGTATTAGTACGATAAAATTTAATCAACCTCAAAGAAAATCCGGAACGACCAAAAATAATCTGTTTACATTATATGATATTGGAATGCTAGGAATTGTAAAAAATTCCCGGAAACCATTAAGGTTTATGACGCTTATAGGTTTCTCTGCAAGTATAGTTAGTTTTGTTATAGGAATAATTTATTTATTTTATAAATTGCTTTTTTGGGACTCATTCACTCTTGGTATTGCTCCTATTGTAATAGGCATATTCATAGTTAGTTCAATTCAAATTACTTTGTTAGGTCTAGTAGGTGAATATATTGGTATTATTTTACTACATCAAAGAAACATGCCCCTAGTAATAGAGAAAGAGAGAATTAATTTTCAATAAAATTATAATATTTTTTTGCTCTATTATCCCAAGAATATTTTTTAGCTGTATTGGTAGCGTTTAATTTCATTGATATAAAATTTTGAGGCTGATTGAAAACTTTATTAATCATTATTTTCCAAATATTAATATTCTTATTTGAAACTAAAAATGAATTAAAATTATTTTTTAATATATGGCTATATGCATTAAGTTTTGAAGCTATAATTATATTTCCTGCAGCAAGATAATCAAACATTTTTAAGGGTGAGATATATTTAGAAATTTCTAAATTGCTAGATCTCGCTTTAATAATGCTTTGATAAGGCATTAATGCAATTTTATATTTTTTTAATAAATCTGGAACCTTATTATAATCTACATATTCAAAAAATTTTATATTTTTGACATTCAAATATTTTTTCTTATTTTTTAAAGTTTTAAAATCACCATACAAATCAAACTGAGTTTTTGGAAGAGATTTTGACAATTCATAAATTATTTCAACACCTTTTCCGTCATAGAAACTTCCAATATAAACACATGAATTTTTTTTTACATTAAAATTTTTTTTTGATCTAAAACTATGAATATCTGCACCATCATCCAAAACTATGTATTTTAAATCTTTAGTTTTTAATAATTTAATTAAAGATTTATTAATTAAAATTAATTTTAATTTTTTTTTTTGAGGTAAGAATATTATAATATTAAATAAAAATTTTGAAAACGACTTAGGTTCATGATGTAATTCAAGAGTATTATTTATATTAAATATGGTTAAAAATAATGAAGTTAAGATACTTCTGCTCAATATAATTTTATTTTTCTCAGAGGCTAATTTAAGAAATACTTTTAAACAAAAAAAAAGTCTCGATTGGAAACCTAAAATTTTTTTTTCTATAGTGTCAACAAATTCTATTTCATTCCTTAAATTATAAATTTTTTTTATTTGTTTTGGTTTAAGAGAGTTTTTAGGAATATACATTTTAATATTGTAAAATTTTGATAATGCATCACAAAATTTTAGAGAATTTATTATATTTGCGGATTTTGTTGGTAGTGATGTTTCTGTAATATAAATTAAATTTCTTTTCTCATTCATAATAAATTTTTATGATCTTTAAACCACTCAAATGTTTTAATTAAAGCCGTATCAAAATTTGTAAATTTAAATTTTTTTGAAAATTTCAATATCTTAGAATTTGATCCATGAGTTTTGAAAACATCAAGATCATTTTTTTTTTCATTTAATAAATTTTTATGAAGTAAAAATCTTTTTAATTTATCATATACTTTTCTCAATTTTATTGGTCTATTTGAACAAATGTTGAAAATTTCATGTTTTTTAAAAAAATTTTTTTTTTTAAATATTATTGGTTCAATAAGTTTTACTACATCTGCTATATAAGTAAAATCTCTATAATAATTACCTTTATTATAAAAAATAAACTTTTTATTTTCAGTAGCAGTAAGTAAATATTTAAGTATAAACAT
>MDTD01011595.1_pt1 | contig 12826 bp, 9 predicted proteins | sample 811221 | NCBI WGS metagenome assembly MDTD01 (sample SAMN05326646, study PRJNA326480) | marine metagenome | isolation source: seawater | place: Pacific Ocean: South West | collected 2011 | reverse complement strand
TTTTACAATTTATTTAATCAGACATTCTGAAAAAGACATTTTTTCTGAAAATCAGACAGACCCACCACTTACTGAATGCGGAAAAGAAAGATCAGAAAGATTAAGCCTTTTTTTTGAGAATATTGAGCTTGAAAATGTATATAGTACGGATTATTCCAGAACTTTACAGACAGCGAATGCAATAGCGTATTCAAGAGGGATAGAAATTAAATACTATGAACCAAACGAACTTAAACATTTTTCAGATAAACTACTTAGCCTAAAGAAAAACAGTCTTGTAGTGGGCCATAGCAATACAACTCCTGTTTTGTCTGGATTATTGATTGATGAATCGCTGGAGCCATTTAGTGAAGACATTTACAACAGGATTTATAAGGTTGAAATAAATGAGGACAAAAAAAAACTAATTATAATTAATACCGATTTTCAATGCAAATAATTATATCTTACGGTTGTTAAATTAATAATGAAGAAAAATTTATTCATATTTACCCTCATGTTTCTGAGCCATTTATTTTGTTTGGCCCAGCCAGTTACAATAGATAATTATTCTGTTAATAACCTTGGGCAAGTCCAACTTTCAATTCAAGGCCAACAAGGAAAGTATTATATACTTCATGCACAACACAATGCAGACTTTAATTGGGCTGTCTCTCTGACAATTGGTGTTGATGGCACCATGGTGATTTCAGAACCATCAGAGGCCTACCCTCTCGAAAATTACACAATAACTGAGCATGATATTAGTGATCCAAATGATTATGATGGTGACGGAATAGATGATATAACAGAATATAATAATATGCCAACTGACTCACCATTCAACAATGCACCTGCGATAAATATTGTTGACGGCTCAACATCAATTCCTGATGCTGAAACATTTATGGAGTTAGCAACGGTGAATAATGTAGGTTGGGCTCCATTTTTGGATGATCAATTATATGTAAAATTTGGAATATTAGACAGAGACACTGATCAACCTAAAGTTTACTTTATCAACAGTAATACATATACAATTCATGCAAGCTTTTGGAATGGAATAGGTGCTTCTGTAAATGGTGATGATGCATCTGGTGAGATTGTTTTTAACCCAAATACTATATTGCCCTCAGGTGTTATTGGCACATACTCATTTAATTTCTCATTTGGAGATGCCTATAATTTTGAGGACACACAAAGAACTTACGAATTGTTAGTTGCAAGCATGCCTTTTCTACAAAATAATATGAATCATTTTATTGGGCAAGCAGATGAAAATAATCACTTAAATAATTATGCAGATCAATTCACTGACTCTAGGTTTGATGTAGTTTTGGAAACAGATGTTTTTGCAGAAGTCAATTATATCCCCTTTCATCTAGCTGAGGGATATGGCTATTTTAGACACATGCAAGATTTAAATGAAACTCCCGGAAGTAGAGATATTGTTTTGTATGATGCTCTCCCAAATTCATTACCTAGGGTAGGAGGAATAATAACTTCAGTAATTCAAACTCCTCTGTCCCATGTAAACCTTAGGGCAATTCAAGATAATGTTCCAAATGCATACATAGCTAATCCTTTATCAATAAATGAAATAGCCAGTCTATTAAATGGATACATTTACTACAAGGTTGAAAATGATAGTTATGAAATTAGAGAAGCTACTCTCGATGAAGTTAATGCATGGTATGAAGATATTAGACCAACAGAGCCCCAGTTTCCAATTCGTGATTTGAGTTTTACTGATATACTGCCATTAGATGAAATAACATTTGAAATGTCAACTGGATTTGGCGCAAAATGCTCTAATGTCGCCACAATGAGGACTTTTGAATTTCCAGATGGAACTATTCCAAATGGCTTTGGAGTTCCGTTTTATTATTATGATGAATTTATGCAGTATAATAATTTTTACGACGAAGTTCAAATAATGATTGAAAATCCAAGTTTTCAAAATGATATAAATTTTAGGGTTAATCGCCTAAAAGATTTAAGGGACGCTATTAGAACCGCACCAATGCCTCAATGGATGCTTGATGATCTTCAAGCAATGCATGACGCTTTCCCAGAGGGGACAGCTGTCAGGGTCAGATCTAGCACTAATAACGAAGACCTGCCAGGTTTCAGTGGTGCAGGCCTATATACTTCAAAAACACAATATCTTGATGAGGGTCATATTTCAAAATCTGTAAAACAAGTCTATGCTAGTATGTGGAATTTTAGGGCATATGAAGAAAGAGATTTTTATAGAATTGACCATTTTACTGCGGCAATGGGATTGCTTTGTCACCCAAATTTCCAGCAGGAGCAGTCAAATGGTGTTGGAATAAGCATTGACCCAATTTATGAAACCGAAGACACGTTTTATTTAAACACTCAGGTTGGTGAATCATTAATTACTAATCCTGACCCAAATTCTGTTCCAGAGGAAATTTTACTTTACAGAGATCCTACGCAGGGAGGAGGATACCTTGTTCTTAGACTATCAAACTTAGTCAATGCTGGGGAGCTGATAATGGATGAGGAGTATCTTAATCAAATGAGAGATTATTTAAGTGTAATTCATGATGAATTCGCAATTTTATATGATGTTGTTGGTCAGGAAGATTTTGCTATGGATATTGAATATAAAGTAACTGCTCAAAACCAATTAGCCATTAAACAAGCTAGGCCATGGGTTTCATTTTGGGCTGATATCAATGGGGATTTTGACTTAGCAGTGCAAGCAATAACTAACCCTGTCACCTCATCTGAAATCGGTACTAATGAGCTTGTTACTGTGACAATTGCTAATGACGGATTGAATGACATGAGTGAGTTTGATATTCAATTAGTTTTTAATGATTTAATCATTGAAACAATTACAGTTTCAGAAACGATTGAGCCCTTTAGTGAGGCTGATTTTCAATTTTCAGTTCCTATAGACTTTTCAGAAAATGGTGATTATGAAATAACAGTGAATGTGATTCACCCTGATGATGTTTATGAAAATAATGACTCATTAACAGTAACAATTAGCAATATATTAGAATTTGATGGAGCTCTTGAAATTGAGAATATACGTGTGCTATGTGATGAAACGGTTGAAATTGATGTAAATATTTCAAATATTGGAGATGAAACTATTAACGAAATCGAATTAGAGACAATTGTTAATGGTAGTTCTTCACTTCAAAACTATGAGTCCTTTGAAATACCTACTTCGCAAATGCAAACAATCACATTAGTTTTAGATCAGAATCTTCAGCCATCAAATGAAATCACTATTAACCTAATTAGCATTAATAGTCAAATCGATGAAAATGCAATTAATAATATTGTAGATACTACAACAACGCTTGACACTACATATGGCATTATTACCCTAATTATAAATGCAGACAATTATCCGCAGGAAAGCTCCTGGAAATTATACGACAATACAACTAATGAAATAATTTCACAGGGCTCATTAGGCTCAAATACGGATTATTATACTGAAGATATTTGTGTAGATTATGAGTCATGTTTTACATTAGATTTCTTTGACTCATATGGTGACGGTATTTGTTGTGCTTATGGCGAGGGCAATTTTTCAATGATTGATATTGACGGCAATATAATTTTTGAAAATGATGGGGTTTTTGACAACTTTACTCAAGAAAATTTCTGCCTTGGTGAAAATGGATGTGAGATTTCAGCAGAAGTGTTTTTCGAAAATGCAAGCTCTGTTGATACTAATGATGGTTCAATTTTAATCAATGTATTTTCAGGTGTAAGCCCATTCCAGTATAGTATTGATGGAGGTCAAACATTTAGTGATACAAATAATTTTACAAACTTAGCACCGGGTGAATATAGTATTATGGTAACTGGTTCGGCGGGTGAATGTGTTTTTGAGCAAGATGTAACTATTACATTTTGTAGTCTTACAAGTGTCGATATAAATTCTACAGGCGTTCCTTCAACGCTATCTACCGACGGTACAATTACGATAACCCCAACATCGGGTGTTGGACCGTATCAGTTTAGTATTGATGGTGGACAAAATTTTTACGATAATAATTTCTTTTCTGATTTACCTACAGGACTTTACAATATTGTTGTTAGTGACTCACAAAACATATGTTCATTCGAGGGCTCTGCTCGTGTCGAAATTGAATCAGTAATTATAAATGAAATTAATTACAGGTCTTCTGAAAACTTTGATTCAAATGATTGGATTGAGTTGTATAATCCGAAATCTTATGAAATTGACTTATCAAACTGGCAAATAAGAGATGAGAATAACGATCATATTTTCTATATTCCTGAGTCTACAATAATTGACGCTGAAGGCTTTTTGGTAATTGTAAGAGACGCATCTGCTTTTGCTAGTTTTTATCCGGATACTCCGTTTGTCGGTCAATTGAGTTTTGGGCTTGGCAGTAACGATGCTGTTAGACTATTTAATTCTGCTAGCAAACTTATTGATGAAGTTGATTATGATGTTGACACAAACCCAGACTGTGACCATACATTTTATATGTTTGACTCTTATGGGGATGGATGGAATGGGAATTCGGTAAGTATATTAATCGACGGAGAAGTAATTATTTCAGATTTGACATTTGATGATGGATATAGCGAGAGTATTACATTTGAGGCCACCCAAGGAGATCTTATTGAACTTGTTTGGTCATCTGGAAGTTATGAGGAGGAGGTCTCATTTGAGATTTTAGACGGTTCTAATAATATCATTGTTAATGGTGAATATGGAGATACGTTAGTTGGTGAGAATATATTGGCATATTGTTTTGACTATATTTCAGAATGGCCTACTTGTGCACATGCCACAGGATATACATTAGAGTTAACAAATCCTGCCCTAGACAATTCAATTGCTGACAACTGGAATTGTATCAATGAGTTTGGAAGCCCCAACGAGCATAACAGCGAAAACTTAGATGTTGAAACGATTGAGCTTACTACTATCAAAATTTATCCAAACCCAGTTAGTAATTTGCTCTATATTAGTGGGCAATCTGAAAAGTATAATATTGAAATTTTTACGTTGACTGGACAGAAGCTTTTCCAAGACTATGATACATCAAACATTGATATGAGTGTTTATGAGAATGGTGTTTACTTGATTAGAATTTCTGACCAAAATTCAACTTGGACTAAGCAAGTAATTAAGTTATAATTTTTCTGTGGATTCTTTCAGAAATATTTGTTAGCACTTCATAACTAATTGTATCATAAATTTTTGCAAAGTTTTCAGCATTGTTTTCCGAATCAAATATTATGACTTCATCACCTTCTTTGGATTCAATACTATTTAAATTAACCATAAAAACATCCATGCAAATATTCCCAACAATTTTTGCTTTTTTTTCGTTTATAATAATGAAGCCTTTTTTTGCAAAACCTCTATTTATTCCGTCTGCATGTCCTAGCGGAATTACTCCTATCCTCATATTCTCTTCGGCAAAATATGCCCTATTATACCCAACTGATTCACCCTTCTTAATTTCTATGATTTGGGAAATAATTGACTTTAAATTGTGTACGGGTATGAGATCTAATTTAAGCGAGTTTGAGTAGCCATATAATGCAATTCCACATCTAACCATATCAAACTTTGCATCAGGGAAATTTATAACACCCGACGTGTTACAAATATGTAGTAAGGGTTTTTTTTCAAACCCCTTTATTATCTCCTCAGAAAGAGATTTAAATTTATTAATTTGATTTGTCGTAAACACCTGCTCATCAAGATCTTCACTGGCAGCTAGGTGGGAGTATAAGCTTATAATTTTAATGGAAGAAGAGCTTTTAATTTTTTCTGCCGCCTTTTTTATCTCGTCCTCATTAAATCCAATTCTATTAAGCCCAGTATTTATTTTCAAGTGACACGGGTACCCTTGTATATTATTTGACTTTAAATGGAAGTAAAAATTGTTCAAAAAATAAAAAGAATAAATACTTGGCTGAAGCTGATATTTAACAATATCCTCGATATCTTCAACTTGTGGTATAAACACTAAGATGGGTGTTTTTATACCGGCCTTCCTAAGCCTAACACCTTCATTAACATAAGCAACAGCTAAATAATCTATTTTTAACTCTTCAAGTTTTTTTGCAATTATAATTAAATCTGATCCATATGCATTCGCCTTAACAACACCTAAAAGCTTTGTTTCATTACCAATTTTTGATTTAATTTTAAAATAATTGTGTTCTAAAGCTTTAATATTTATTTCAAGAAATGTTTTTTTCAAATCAATTTAAATTACGTTGTCATTGCCTGTTTTTTTTCATTTTCTTTACATATGCTGTTCGGCTTAATGGCATGTACTCTGTTTTTTTCCCGAGAAGAATTCTTTTTTTACTTTTTGCTTTCCTGTAACTATATTGTGCAAGTCCACCGGTCTTCGGGCAAATTGCATGAACTTTAGTTACATACTCAGCAGTTGCCATTAAGTTTGCCATTGAACCAAAAGGCACCCCTTTATAGTCCATGTCAAGTCCAGCGACAATAACTCTGACACCCCTATTCGCTAGTTCATTACAGACTTTAACAATTTCGTTATCGAAAAACTGAGCTTCATCCACACCAACAACTTTATGATCGTCTACCTCTTTCAAAATATCTTTTGCACATTTTACGGTTAAACAGTTGATCTTACTTTGATCATGAGAAACAACTTTATTTTTTTCATCTCTAACATCAACTCTCGGTTTAAAAATTATAACACTTAAGTTTGCAAATTCTGCTCTTCGTATCCTTCTAATTAATTCTTCCGTTTTTCCTGAAAACATCGAGCCACAAACGACTTCAATCCAACCACTTTGTTTGTTAAAGTTTAAAGTATTTTCAAGAAACATTTTGTAAATTTAAAAAGTTGAAAGTTAAATTAATATTATCTGATAAATTTAATAAAAAACAAGTTTATTATAATATAACTTAAATTTTTAATTCATTTTCTATGAGCACCCTATCAATTGTTGCGACACCAATTGGAAACTTATCTGATATCACTTTTAGGTCAATAGAGGTTTTGAAATCCGTTGATATAATTTTAGCTGAAGATACTAGGACTTCCTCAAAACTTTTGAAGCATTATAAAATTAGTGCAAAAGTTGATTCCTTTCACATGTATAATGAACACAAAAAATTAAATTCAATCATTAAGAAAATTAAAGATGGTACTAGCATGGCTTTAATTTCTGACTCAGGAACACCTGGAATTTCTGATCCAGGCTTTTTATTAGTGCGTGAGTGTATTAAAAATGGCATTAATGTTGAATGTCTGCCCGGCCCTACAGCACTGATACCAGCTTTAATTTTGTCAGGAATGCCATCTGAAAAATTCGTATTTGAGGGATTTTTGCCTGTAAAGAAAGGGAGGACTAAAAGACTCAATGAGTTATCTAATGAAAAAAGGACATTGATTTTTTATGAGTCTCCCCACAGAATTGAGAAAACACTGAATGATTTAAGCCTAATTTTTGGTGATTCAAAAAAAATTAGTGTTTCAAGAGAAATATCCAAGAAATTTGAGAATACTTTTAGGGGCACTATTTTAGAATCAATAGAGTTTTACAATAATAATAAACCAAAAGGAGAATTTGTAATTGTCCTCTCACCAAATTAAAATATGAAAACAAATACAGTTATTACAAATTGGAAGAACGGCACTACAGAGTTTGAGTGTATAAACCCCAATGGCGTTAAAACACTTTTAGGTACAAGTACTGAAAATAATAAAATAGCATCCCCAAAAGCAATGATGCTTAGCTCCTTGGCTGTTTGCTCAGGATTAGATATTGTTGCAATACTTAATAAGATGAAAGTTGAACTTGAAAACTTTAAAATCAAGACTGTTGCTTCTTTGACTGAAGAACACCCAAAATATTATGATGAGGTAAAAGTACAATATCAATTTTTTGGAAAAGATCTTGACAAAGAAAAAATTGAAAAAGCTGTTAATCTTTCGGTGACTAAATATTGTGGTGTAATGGAAATGTTTAGGGGCTTTTCAAAATTAAAGACAGAAATAAAATACAATTAGAATTGCTGGCTGAGATTAACAAACATATTAATGATACAAGAATAAGTTTTGATGAGGAACACCACAACTATTTTATAGATGGAGAAAAAACGAAATTTTCTGTTACAGAAATTATTGATAATTTTTTCCCTGAATTTGATTCAGCATATTGGGCTGAGCGCAAAGCAATCGAAAAACTAACCCAAGACGCCATTAAATATGACTCTGATATTTTAAATGCTACAATAAAAAAAATATTAGATGATTGGGAAAAAAAAAGAAATGATGCAGCTTTAAGAGGCACATTACTTCACGAAAGAATTGAAGATTTTTACAATCAGAAGTTTCATATTGAGTACCCCCCAGAGTTCGAGTATTTTAAAAATTTTCATAATAAATATGAAAAGCTTGAGGCATATAGAACAGAGTGGAGAATTTATGATGACAGCCTATCAATAGCAGGTACAGTCGATATGGTTTACAAAAAGGAAAATAATGAATTATTTATTTTTGACTGGAAAAGAACATCAAAACTAGTTGATCAAAATAATCAGCTGATTCTAAATGATTTTAATTATGGTTTTGACGGCTTATCACATATAGCTGATAATAGTTTTAACAAGTACGCCCTTCAACAAAATGTGTATAAATTCATTCTTGAAAATTATTATGACAAAACTATTAGCTCAATGAATCTGTTAATTTTACACCCAAATTATAACAACTATGTTCATTTAAAATTACCAGAGATGAAAAAAGAGGCAGCATTTTTGATTGAACAAGCTAAAACACTAAGTAAATAACTTGGAAGAAAAATTAGACCCATATGCAGCCTTAAGATTTAAGGAATTTAATTTTTTTCTTATCATAAGATTTATTCTTGTTTTTGGTTGGTCAATGCAGTTTATCATCATTGAATGGGAGGTGTATTCCTTAACAAAAGACCCGTTATCTTTGGGCCTTATTGGTTTAGTTGAGGTTGTCCCTGCCATTTCAATGGCTTTATTTGCAGGACATATAGTTGATCAGCGAGAAAAGAAATTACTTTTTTTAAAATGCATTATTGCCTTTTTATCTGTTGCCATTGGCTACTATTTCATCACAAGCCCATATGTTTATGAAAATTATGAAAACTCTCAAATTTTAATTGGAATATATATTTTGGTGTTTTTGGGAGGGTTTATTAGAGCATTTATTGGGCCTACAATTTTTTCTTTAGTTGCCCTGATTGTTCCGAAAAGCGTCTATCCAAATGCAGCAACATGGAGTAGCTCGACATGGCAATTAGCAATTGTTTTAGGACCAGCATTTGCAGGTTTTTCAATAGCGTGGATTGGGGTTCATAACTCTATGGGAATAGTTCTTACTACAATTGTAATAGGGTTATTCTTAACACCCCTTATAAAAAAGAAGCCTATCCTTAATCCTAAGATTGGTGAGCCAATTTTTAAAAGTTTAAAAGCAGGATTAAATTTTGTATATAAGACAAAAGCGATCTTAGTTGCTTTAACACTTGATATGGTTGCAGTATTATTTGGGGGTGCAATTGCATTGCTACCAATTTATGCTCAGGATATTTTGAATGTTGGTTCGGAAGGATTTGGAATATTACGCGCTGCACCTGCAGTCGGTTCTGTGCTAATGATGATTGCCTCTGCACATATTCCGCTTACAAAAAATGCTGGTAAGAAGCTCCTCTTTGCTATTTTCTGTTTTGGAATTTCCATAATTGTATTTGGAATTTCGGATATATTTTGGTTATCTGTGTTTGCCTTGTTTATGTATGGATTAACGGACGGTGTTTCTATGATCATTAGACAAACTATTCTACAACTAAAAACACCTGACGAGTTTAGAGGAAGAGTTGCATCAGTAAATTCAATATTTGTTGGTTCATCAAATGAGTTAGGGGCATTTGAAAGTGGAGCCACAGCTAAATTAATGGGGACCGTTCCTGCTGTTGTTTTCGGAGGTGTGATGACGATTTTAACAGTTGGGTTTACAGCGATTAAGTTCCCAAAATTTAGAAAATTAGATTTAACAAGTGAGATGAATGAAAACAAATAAGCTGTTTATTTTATTAGCGATCTCAATACCTTTTTTAAATGTATCAGCATTTAATTCAGACACCCTAATTCTTGATCAAATTGTTTTAAAAACCCCTTTGATTAATCAGACCAACCCCGCCCTTACTGTTTCAGAAATTTCATATAGTGAAAATGAAATACGGCCAATAAATTTTCAAGACGCAATTGATTTCTCTGCTGGACTATGGATTACAAATAGTGAAAATCAAGCTCAAGACAACCGAATGGCCATAAGAGGCTTTGGGGCTAGATCAGCCTTTGGAATTAGAGGTTTAAAAATTATTTTAGACGGTATACCACTTACTACACCGGATGGTCAATCACAAGTAGATAACATACCCTTTCAGTTGATTGAGAATATTGAGGTAATGAAAAGTTTGTCATCAACAAGATATGGAAACGCTTCTGGTGGGGTAGTTAGTATAAAAACCTTCGACAATATGCCAGAAAAGTTGAATTTTGGTATTGGTTATGGAAGTTATGGCTATAAAAATCTTCAAGGGACATATTCAACAAATAATGAAAAATCTATTTCAATTCTGAATATTTCACGAGTTGAAAGTGATGGTTATAGAGAACACAGCAGCTACTTAAATAAGTCATTATTTTTTAAACAATATAGGGGATTTGAAAACCTTAATTTGAGATTCAATTTGCTTTATTTTGATAGCCCTTATGCTTTTGATCCTGGGGGATTAAACCTAGAATCTGTACAAGAAAACAGGTCTCAAGCAAGAGACAGAAATGTTCTTTATAATTCTCAAGAATCTGTCCAACAAATACAATCTGGACTAGTTTTAGATTGGCAAACTAAACTGGGTGAAGTTAATTCAAATATATATTACAGTAAACGGGATTTTATAGGACTACTTCCTTTTACTAACGGTGGTCATGTTAATTTAAATAGAAATTTTTATGGATCAGAAATAAGTTTAAAAGGTGAGCATCAAAATTTTGAGTGGATTGTTGGCACCTCAATACAAGATCAAAAAGATGACAGAAAAAGATTTGAAAATAATGAGGGAGAAAAAGGATTAAAAGTAGTTGATCAAATGGAGTCTTTTAAATCGTTTGGTGCTTTTATTCTTGGTTCTTTCAACAAACCAAGATACAGTTTACAGGCAGGTCTTAGATATGATTTCCATAATATTTCATTAGAGGATAATCTGAGCATTGATCAGCAATTCATTGATTATTCAAAACAGCTCACAGCTTTTTCACCAAACCTTGGATTGATTTATAGTTTAAGTAATAATGATGAAATTTACATTAATTATGGTCATGCTTACGAAACCCCATCATTAAGTGAATTGTCAGCCAATCCATCTGGGCTAGGCTTTAACGACGAGTTGTCTCCGATGATATCGCGTGGAATGGATTTAGGATTTAGAAAAATTTCACAAAACCTGTCTTTAGCTTTTACTTTATTTTATATCAATTCAAAAGATGAAATTGTCCGATATGAATTAGAAGGATTTGACGGAATGAACTTTTATAGAAATTTAGGCACTTCGAAAAGATTAGGAGCAGAATTTCATGCAACTTACAAGTTTGGAAAAGCAGGCGTTTTAAATGCATCTTACACACATGCTAAATATAAATTTGAAAATCAAGGAGTAAGTGGTAGTTTAGCCGGAATCCCAAAGTCTAACTTTTTATTTGAATGGCTTTATAATTACAAGGACACCTATTTAAAGCTGGATGTTAAATATGCCAGCTCATTATTTGCTGATAATAATAATGAGGTTGTTGTTCCTTCTTATATGCTTTCAAACATAGCTATGAAAAATAAATTTATTTTTAAGGGTTTTTCGTTAGAAATAGGTTTACAGATAAGAAATTTATTTAACAAACACTACTTCGACAATATTAGAACTAATGCATTTGGCAACAGGTTTTATGAGCCAGCATCCCTTAGAAATTTTATTATTTCAATTAATACCAGCTTCTGATGAGATATATATTACTACTATTATTTTTTAGCCTAATTTTTCAGCTTCATTCACAAGAACCACCTGAGATGAAAGTCTATATAAAAAATAATAATATGAAAAAAGGGTATAGAGTTCTAAAAACCAAATTTTCAGACTCTTTGATATTTAAAAAAAAATTTAAAGACAGTAATTACACCTTAGACTTTGTCCTACGTCATTACTATGCAACTGCTATAGACTTAGGCTGTGATAAAAATGAATTAATTAGTATGAATGATAAGGTGTTTAAGTTAAAGTCTGAAACTGTAGAGAATATTATTGATGAGGTTATATCATTAATCGGAAATATGTATTATGGCAGAAAAGAAGATGAAAATTTTAATAATGTGCTTATAAGAAATTAGTTTTTATATTTTTTTAAGGCCACATCCTTTCCATTAAATTCTGCAAAAGTAAAGTGGTTAATCCAATCTCCTAAATTAATATAGCGCGAATTAGAATTTAGCTCAACATCCAAGGGAATGTGTCTATGCCCAAATAAAAAATAATTATAATCTTTTGATTGTAATTTTTTTCTACAATATTGAGTTAACCATTCACTTTCATTATTAATAAACTTAGCATCTTTTTTTGCAGACATTACTTTATTTTCTTTTGAAAGGAATTGTCCAATTCTAATTCCAATGTCAGGGTGAATTAGTTTAAAACACCATTTAAAAAAACTATTTGTAAAAACTTTTTTCATCAATTTGTAAGAATAGTCACCTGGGCCTAATCCATCCCCATGACCTATAAAGAAAACTTT
>MDTD01075964.1_pt1 | contig 12828 bp, 11 predicted proteins | sample 811221 | NCBI WGS metagenome assembly MDTD01 (sample SAMN05326646, study PRJNA326480) | marine metagenome | isolation source: seawater | place: Pacific Ocean: South West | collected 2011 | reverse complement strand
GATTGCGCTTGGCCCAGAAACTGAGTTATATAGTTGAGCTGATAACAAAATAACCAAAGGTGTGCTTGCAACAATATAATTAGGTCCAAATAGGGATAAGATATATTCTGAAAATAAAAATATAAAAAACAGTAAAAATATGCTAATAACAAAAATTAGTCTAGTCGACTTTTTTATTAATAATTGCAGTTCATTTGTTTTTCTTTTCTCAAATATCTCAGCAATTTTAGGTGCAACAACTATATTTACTGAAAGTAAGGATAATGCAGTAAGAGTGGAGAGCTTTACTGCTACTGAATAATACGCGACTGATTCAAAGCTGGAATAAGTTGTTAATATTAAAACATCTATGCCCTGCATTATGAAATAGGCAATAGCGCTTATTGCCATTGGGGAAGACGTCAAAAAAATTTCTTTATAAGTAAATAAAAAAATTGGAGACTTATTAAAGGTTTTTTTCTTTATTAAGTAGTATGTATAAGCTGTTGAGAATATACACAAAACAAAAAATCCGATTAGGTAAACATCAACTATAAGTTGCGTTTTTTCTAGTATATATATAATTATTGCTCCAAGCAAGACAGGAACGTATCTAAAAATATTTCTGAACAATTCAGAAATAACTGTTTTCTGTAAAGCCCTGATAGTATCAATATTAAGCATCGTTAAAGTAAAAAATATTAAGGCTAAAAATGTTTTTAATATTAAATTATATGCGTCGCTTTTTTTAAAAACCATTGATATAAACTCCTCACTGAATGCAAGATTAAAGGTCAGTAGAATTAAAAGGCTTGATAAAATAATTAATTTTAACATCTTATAATATAGGGGTTTAATAGATGCTAAATTATTTTTGGCTTCAAGCATTCCAGAATAATATATAATAGATTGATTAGTGCCTAGTAGTGCTATGCCGCCAACTATATTCAGTGCTGACCTGACAAAATCATACCTTCCAACATCTTCTGCCGGAAAAAAATTTGTTAAAAATAGAGTAAATCCAAATAATACCGAGACGCCCAATATGCGGATTAAAAGAACATATAAACTTTTTTTAGCTATTTCTTTTAAAAGCATTTTAAACTTTACTATCTAGTTTTTCAAAGTATTTGTATAGACCAAATAAAGAGATGGAGATAAAATATATTAATATTAAGACAAATGGATAATAAATTAATTTGTTGGAAAAAAATGACTCTTTTTCAAATAAAACATTAGACTCATTCACAGCAATTACTGTGTCAGTAGTTGTTAAGTTTTCATACTTTAACTCCTCATTCTTTTGTTGTAATCCAATTTTTGTTTTAATTAAACTATTTGCGTTAATTTCTTTGTTGTCAATATATAATTGACTTGAATTAGTACTTTGACTAGTCATATACTGGGTTAAAATTTGATCAATCTGATTAATGGATTTCTCATTATCTAAGATTATTTGACTTATTCTATTAGAATTCCTTTCTTTAAGGCTTATGAACAAAGGGTTTGAATTAAAATATTGAATGATTTTTTTTATGGTAGTGTTTGTAGAATTGCTGGAGAGTGAAACATTTATAAGATGGTAGTCGTAATCTGAGCGAAACCCCTCAGTTATTAAAAAGCTGTCTTCATATTCTAAGTTCTCAAACAAAGCAGTCATTTCGCTAGGCTCTATTCTCTTGCTTGCAATATCTTTAATGTCAATGATTGGCTTAATTGAAATTTCACCAATAATTTCCTCATCACTTAAGTTTAATTGGTCTTTAAAAAAACTTTCCTCTTCTGAGTTTAATTTGAAATTAATTAATTCAATAGCATCATAGACGTAATTGCCTGCATCAAAATTTATTTTGACAAGAATATTGGCTTCCTTTGTTATTGAAACAGATTTATTAGGTGTTATGTATGCTAGCAACACACCGGCAACTAATAAAGCTAACAATTGCTTCCATCTCAAAGCTACACCCTTAAAAATTCTATAGATAAATAAAAGCCCTGAAATTATAACTGAGTAGATGCTATTAAACAGGACTAAAATATCAATTTCTTGATTGTTGCTTTTTTTCATGATGTTAATTTAGTGATTTTAAAACGATAATTTTATGTAAATATTTTATATTCAAGCTATAAGATTAAGATTTTTTATTTTATCTGCAATTTTTCGGTCGTTTGATATTTTTGGTATTTTATTTTGACCTCCATACTTTCCAATACTTTGCATATATAATTTAAACCCATTCTTTATCACCGGTGTTATAATAGCAGGCTGAATTATATTACCAAAAATCAAATCTTTATAGTACTTGTTTTGCCTAATAAGTTCTTGGTCTAATATTTTTGCAAATTCATTAAGTTTTTTTGGTGTTACTTCAAACTCAATAAACCATTCGTGGCCAGAGTTTTTATTTACAGAAGATTTAAATAATGGGGCCACTGTAAATTCGTTAATAATATTCTTAGTTTTTAACACAGCAGCTTCCATCGCCTTTTCCACCTCTTCAACAATTACATGCTCCCCAAAAGCTGAAAGTTGTTGTTTTATCCTCCCTGTTACAACAACTTTATAAGGGTTTATTGAAGTGAATCTTACTGTGTCACCCGTATTATAGCCCCAAAGGCCCGCAGAGGTAGAAATAACCATCAAATAATTTTCACCTATTTTCACCTCAGACAAATTAATTCTGTTAAAATTATTTGATTTGTAATCTTGAACTGAAATAAACTCATAAAAAATGCCTGCATTCAAAATCAATAGTAAATCTTCACTGCTTTGATTACTTTGAAAAGCGTAGAAGCCTTCACTAGCAGGAAATAGCTCTATACTGTCAACATCTCCTCCAATTAGGTTTTTAAACTTTTGCCTGTATGGTTTAAAATTAACTCCCCCATATATAAGTAGTTTAAAGTTTGGAAAAATTTCTAGTAGCTTTTTGTTGTACTTTTTTGATATCTTTTCAAAATAAATTTGTACCCATGAGGGTATTCCGCTTATGATAGTCATGTTTTTATTTGATGTTTCTTTAATGATTGAGTCAATCTTTTTTTCCCAGTCGTCAATAATATTTGTTTCCCAACTGGGCAACATCTTATACTTCATATAAAAAGGCACATGGTGAGCTGATATTCCTGAAAGCCTACCAACAGGGATTGATGACAATAAAGATAATATTGGGCTTCCCTGAATAAAAATAAATTTTCCATCAATAAATGAAGTGTTATTGGTTTCAGCTATGTAAAGAAGAATGGCATTTTTTGCTCCGTTTAGATGGTTTTTTAAGCTGTGTTTTGTAATGGGGATATATTTCGATCCTGATGTGGTACCAGATGTCATTGCAAAATAGATTGGTTTTCCTTTCCATAAAATATTATCCTCTCCATTTTTTACCTTTTCTATATAATGTTTGATTTGCTCATAATCCCTAATTGGGACTCTTTTTTTAAATTCATTATATGTGATTCCTTGAAATAAATTATGCTCTCTACCAAACAAGGTTTTAGAACCGATTTTCATAAGGTAATTAAACTGTTTTTGTTGCGTTTTAATCGGATTAGTTGACCATTGGGCTACTTTATATTTAGCAATATTTGCAACAATTTTAATAAGCTTATTAAAAATCATTCTTTAGTTAAATTTAAAAAATGGTTCTGGGTTTATAGGAATTCCGTTTTGCCAAAGCTCAAAATGAAGATGAGGGCCTGTGCTTAACTGACCTTGGTTGCCAGAGTAAGCAATAACCTCACCAGCTTTCACAAACTCATTTTGTGATTTTAGGTTCTTTTTGCTGTGCTTATACACAGAAATTAAATTATCATTATGAGTTACAACAAGTACATAGCCTGTTTCAAATGACCATTCTGAAAAAAGAACTCTTCCGTCTAAAACAGACCTAATTGGGGATCCTGAAGGAACAGAAACATCAATGCCATAGTGCTTTTCATCAAAATTAAATTTTGCTGTTAAATTTCCTTCAACAGGTGAGAAAAAAATTTTATTGCCAACATCTAGTTCACTTTCTGTTAAATTATAGTTGTCTTGTTCCTCAACAAACTTTCTTAGCAAAGAGTCTTCTGCAACCGGTGCTATTAGGCTATTTAAATCTTCTTGATACTTTTCAGTCTTTAACATTTTTGGCTCAAGCACTTCCTCAGTTTTACCGAGCAAAACATTTTCAATTGATTTATAAAACTTGGTGTTTTGGTCAAGCACTTGCTCCAGTGAGTCTGTCTTATTGGCAAGATTTATTGATTTTCGAATTAAATCAGAAGATGAAACGCCAGGTACAAACTCCTTTATTGGAGTAAAAAATATCAATAAGGCTGTGATAATTGCAATAATAAAACTAAAAAGTAACAGGTAAAGGGCAAAACTTATGCTACTAAAATTAAATGCAACATATTTTTTAAAGGTTTGTTCGTCTGCAATTGTTAATCTTAACTTTTTTTTATAAAGTTCTTTAACGATTTTATCATATGTTTTTTTAAAAAACATGTTTAAAATTACTTAAAATTTAAATAAGGGTCATGAGAAATAGTTTTTGTTAACCTATTTATTATTAACTTAGCCAAAAAAAGCACAATGAACTTATATGTTTATCCCTTGATTTCTCAGATTGGATGGTCTGGTTTAATCGTTATTTTAGTAGCTATACTGCTCTTGTTTGGTGGAAAAAAAATACCGGAACTGATGAGGGGAACTGGCAGAGGTATCAAAGAGTTTAAAAAAGGCTTAAAGGAAGGGCTTGACGATGAAGATAGTGGAAAAAAAGAAAAAAAAGACTAGTCTGAAATAATATTAAATGTCCTCATAATCGCCTCCAGCTCAAATAGGTAATCTCGTTTTGCCTCTCCTGGAGCAAATAAAAATGCGTCTAGCATTACGACCTCCTCTTTATTTTCTGTTTTAATTTTTTGATTAATAAATGGACCTCCCATAAATTGTTTTTCAACATCCCATAATCCGCGAGTTTCTTCAATAAGTTTTTCTTCGGTCTCAAAAACATTGCTTGAAGCTATATAGTCATAATCAGTTTTCATAAAAGTTCCGTCGATTGGTCCTGGAATATGCGCTTTTGAAATTGAATCCCTAAGTATTAATGCCTGTCTGTCATTTAAATTTCTGCATATTAATAAATTGAGACTTCCAGAGCTTATGTCTCTCCTAATCCAAATAAAGTTCGAATCTAGCTTTGCGATTCTGTAAGATGATGGAAAGTTTAACTTTACCTTAAGGGTTTTCTCAACAGCATCGGTTTTATACAAACTCTTTTTTATTCTTCTCATTTTCTCTTTCAATTCAGTTTCTTTGAATACAGATATTATTGAATCTTTTTTATCATTGAAGCTAGTGATGATCTGATTTAGATCTTTTCCCTCCACAACAACCATTTTTTGAGGTCTTGCATATGTGTCATCAAGAAATTGAATTCGGTTTGTCTTTGACAATTTAATCATTAATATACTTCGGGACCTAGTAACAAATCCCGAAAAAATATTTATTGGGATGTAATTAAGTGTAAACTTAGGCTCTGGCTGGGGTAGTCCGTAAACTGAGCTTGAAAAAAAGTCTCTTATCGAATCGCCAAGTCTACTATTCCACATGTCTTTGTCAATAACAACTGATACGCTATTTATATTTCCGCTTGAATCTAAAACAATGCTTTTTTGATTGTTTTCGCAGGCACAGAATATGCAAAAAACAATAAAGAGGTACATAAATCTCATAAAATTATACTAATTAACAGGTATCTTCTTTGGATAAACAACTATCTTTTGGTTTACGTATATAATATCGCTTTTAAAATTATTCCATTTTCTCAGGTCAGAAATTTTTACCCCAAATTTCTTTGCTATTTTTCCTAAATAATCCCCAGACCTAACTTTATATGTTGTGCGTGAGTTCATAGTATAAAAGTCTGGCAAAGAGCCTTCCCTCAGCTTAAGTTGTTTTCTTGAAAAAATATAAAAATCTTCCTCTGAGTTTTTTAACTGTTCTATATTTTTTTTCGGTAACGTCAAAACGTTTTCATTATCTTTTTCAAACGGTATGATATCGTGTTTAAAAGCTGGATTATAAAACTTTACAGTATCAATCGGAATTTGTAAAAAATTAGATAAAGAATTTAAATCGACCATTTCTTTAACAGGCAGCGTTGTAATATCCCTGAATAATCTTTTATCATTTAAATTTTCAATGCCATACTCTTTTGAAAACTCAATTAAATACATTGTTGCGATGAATTTTGGCACATAATTATATGTTTCTTTAGGCAAATATTTTCTTATTTTCCAAAAGTTAACCTTTCCTCCTGATTTCTTTATTGCCTTTCGAACGTTTCCTGGGCCTGCGTTGTAGGCTGCAAGGGCAAGGGCCCAATCATTATAGTAACCATATAACTTGTTTAAATATTTTGTCGCGGCTATGGTGGATTTAACAGGGTCCATTCTGTCATCAACATAGCTATTATAATTTAAATTATTTTTTAAGCCTGTACTGTACATAAATTGCCAAAGTCCTGTTGCGCCAGCCCTTGAAACTGCTTTTGCTTTAAGCATAGATTCCACAACGGGAACATACTTTAACATTGTCGGTAAATTTGCTTCTAAGAGAAAATGTTCAAACATAGCAAAATAATATCTAAATGTCATTTTTCGATTGTTGTAGTATTTAACCCTATGCCTAATATGTCTCTTTATCTCATCGATAATATCATTTTCAAGGGGAATGGTAATTGGATTGTTTTGGTTTAATAGACTCAAAAAACTCTTGATAGTATCAATTTTTATTACATGAATCTGCTTTGGAATTGTATCGGCCTTAACTGGGTTTGAAATTAATAAAACCCATGTAATTGATAAAAATGAAAATAACTTAATTGCGTTCATATGTCAAATTTAAGGCTTTAATTCCAGGAAGCATTCTCCCCTCCAGGCTTTCTAACATTGCCCCGCCGCCAGTGCTAATATAACTAACCTTGCTAAATAGTTTAAATTTCTTTAAAGCTGCCACTGAGTCCCCACCTCCAACTAAGGAAAATGCACCATTATCTGTTGCTGATGCAACAGACTGTGCTACGACCTTAGTGCCATGCTCATAATTTGAAAATTCAAAAACCCCCATGGGACCATTCCACAAAATTGTTTTACTTGATTTAATTAATTTGTCAAAAGTTTTTAATGTTTTAGGGCCTACATCCATTGCTTGATATTCGTTTGGTATTTTGTCAATTTCAAATAACTCCCCTTTCTCATCGGTAAAGCTCTTTGAAGCATAAACATCTTTGGCTAAAATAATATTAACCCCTTTTTCTTGAGCTAAGTTTAGAATATTATTACACTCCATTATAAGCTCTGGTTCAAAAATTGATTTTCCTATCTGCCCCCCCTTACCCTTTATAAAAGTATAGGACATTCCGCCGCCAATGATTATATTATCAGCAATTTTCAAAATATTCTTTATAACTGAGATTTTAGAAGATACTTTTGCGCCTCCAATTATGGCTGTAACAGGCTTTTTCGGAGTTTTTAAAAACTTGTTAAGAGCAGACATCTCAGCTTGTAGTAGAAAGCCTGGTGCTTTGAGTGAAAAGTGTTTTGTTATTGCGTGTGTTGAAGCATGTTTTCTGTGAGTTGTTCCGAAAGCATCGTTAATATAAATATCAGCTAAGGATGCTAAGTTTTGTGCAAAGTTGTCATTATTAGCAGTCTCTTCATTAAAGAATCTTAGATTCTCTAAAAGTACAACCTCTCCCGGGTTGAGCATGGAACATGCTTCATGCGTTTCTTTCCCAACACACTCTGGCAAAAACTTTACCTTTTGACCTAAACAAAGTTCTAAGGATGGCAAAATATTTTTTAGAGATTGTGCTTTGTTTACACCCTTTGGACGTCCGAGATGTGAGGCAACAATACATGAACCTCCATTTTTTAAAATAAATTTTAATGTGGGGATTGCTGACTCGATTCTTGTGCTGTCCGTTACCTGAAGTGATGCATTAAGGGGCACGTTAAAGTCAACTCTAACAAATACTTTTTTGTTTTTAAAGTTTATATTTTGAATTGAATGCATTTGCCCTAAGTTTTTGGCAAATATAATTCTTTATCTTTGTAAATAAGTAAAAATGATTGAGACTGATTTTGAAATTGTAAAAAATAATGTCGCGGTTGGTCGCGTTGCTAACACATATTTGTTTGTCGGGCAAAACAAGTCTAATATACTAGGATATGCTGACAAACTTATTGCTCTTATACTCCAAAGCAATTTCACAGATTTGACAACAGAAGATAAAGAACTAGCAATAGAAAAGCACAAAAACTTTTCGAATCCTGATATACACTACTTTTTTCCAATAAACACCACAAAGTCAAGCAATAACGATGAGTGTATTAATTTTATGCAACAGTGGATTGAAATTAATACTTCAAAGCCTGGCTTTAATTTGGCAGATTGGTATGAAAAGATTGAGCTTGGAAATAAGCAGGGTGTAATTGGAAAAAAGCAAGCTGAAAATATAAATAAAATTAACTCAATGAAGTCTTATCAAGGTGGGTTAAAAGTTGTTATAATATGGATGGCTGAAAAAATGAATGTGCATGCCGCAAACAAAATTTTAAAGACAATTGAAGAGCCAAGTAAAAAAACAATTTTTATTCTTACATGCGAGAATGAAAATGAAATATTAGCTACGATTCGCTCTAGGTGTCAAAAAGTTTATTTTGGGTATCAACCCGCTGATAATCAGGAGGTTAATGAAGAAAATGAAGGGCTTTTTGTAAGCTGGGCTCGTAGTGCTTTTAGAGCTAAAAGTGATAAGTCTGCGATTTTAGATCTGATTGATTTTGCAGAGAAAATGTCAAGCAAAACGAGAGAGGAACATAAAGCTTTTATGAGGTTTTGCTTGTCTGTATTTAGAGATTGCCTGCTTTACAATTATAGGGTTATTGACAATTCGGAAAAGTATAAGTGTGGCTTGGTTCTGAGTAAATTTGCCCCATTTGTACACGAATCCAACATAGAGCTTTTTTGCGATGAAATAGAAAAAGGGTATTTAGAAATTGAGCGTAACGGTAATTCAAAAATTATATTTCTTGACACATCAATAAACCTTAGCAGAATCCTACACATGAAACCCTCTTTCAATGAAAACTGAATGGTTTATTATTGCCAACCCTACATCAAGCTCTGGTAAAACAAGAAAATTAATAAGCAAAGTTAAGCAGCTGTTAGAAAAGCAAAAAATAAAGTATTTTTTATCATTAACTTCATTCAGTGGTGAAGAAATACAATTAGTTGATAAAGCTATAGCTTCTGGCCATAAAGCCATTCTTTGTATTGGTGGCGATGGCACCGCCCAAAAGGTTGTTGCTGGAATACAACTACAAAAGCATTTGAGTCCAAAAGAAATCCTATTCTCACTTATACCTGCGGGCACTGGTAATGACTGGGCAAGATCAAATAATATTCCTATGAGTATAATTGAATGCATAAAGGCAATAAAAAAAAGAAAAGCCAGATTTATTGATGTTGGTGTGGCAAAAATAACGAAAGAGAAAAAAACTAAAACGAGGTTTTTTTTAGGATACTCAGGTGTTGGGTTTGACGTGTTTATGCTAAAAAAAATTCAGACCTACAAAAAGTTTGGTCCATTATCTTACCTGATTTGTGCAATCATGAATTTTTATAAATTTCAAAATATTGAAATAGAAATTATCACGCCAAACAATAAAGCTCAAAGAAAAGTCTTTTTGGTGGGAGTAGGAATATGCAAATATACTGGCGGTGGGATGCGGCTCATACATTCCCCTAAAAGCGATGATGGATTGTTAAACATTACTATTGCAGAAGATTTTTCAAAAAAAGACATAGCTCGAAATTTTTTTAAGCTTTTTAATGGCGAAATTTTTAATGAACGTAAAGTTTTGACACTAAAGGCTAATAAGCTAACAATACGCGCTAAAAACAAGCCTATTTGCTGTCAGGGAGATGGCGAAATTTTTGGTGGAGGTAAAATAGATTATTCTGTTAGAAAAAAGGCGCTTCAGTTTATTTATTAATTTTTTTAAAAGTAAAAACATTCGAGGAAAAATTTCCTGTAAATAAAGCGTGAATATTCGAAGCCGTTCCTACTATTAGCGCACGAAAGATTTTTAAATACCTCCCCTTGTATCTTTCTGACAAATATGAAACATAATATGCGTCTAAGAGCATTGGGGCGCTTCTTATTTTTTTAAAGCCGTGGGATTTAAACAGGTCGACAATTCCTTTTTTATTAAAGTGCCATATATGCCTGGGAACATCATAACCTGCCCAAAATGATTTATAATATTTTGCATCTAATGAATTATAATTAGGAACAGCCACAACTACTTTAGATTTCGAATCAGTAATATCAAAAATATTTTTTAGTTCTTTGTCAATGCTATGTACATGTTCCAAGGAGTGCCATGCAGTAACAACGGTAAACCGCGTGTTTGTAATTTTGTCAGATGAAAGGCTGCTAAATATAAGTGGATTGTCGTTTTTCTTTATCGGCTCATAACCAACAATACTATAGTTTCTGCGAATAATTGATTTAAGAAAATAGCCTGTTCCACAACCATAGTCAAGTATTCGATCTTTGGTTGTTAATGGTCCTAAGCAGCGGACTTTAAAAAAGGTGTTAACTATTCTAAAAAGATTATAAACCCAATCAAAAATTGAAACAGCTTTTGTTTTATGAGAGCTGTAATTGTCGCCATCATAATATTTCTTTATTGACATCATTGAAGGAGTTGGGTGTGTTTTTAGTAAGCCGGGGGTGTTGGTTTTTATTATAGCAAACTCTTGATTACTAAAAGAATAGTCTCGTGTTTTAATATGTATATTATTTTGTTCCACGTGAAACATTTAACGCCCCATGTATACCAATAGAACCGATATATCGTTTGGAGAAACACCACTAATTCTTGAGGCTTGAGAAATGGTTTGGGGTTTTATTTTGTTGAGTTTTTCCTTTGCCTCAGCGCTTATTGATTTCAGCTTATTATAATCAAATTTTGGGGGGATTAATACACCTTCTAGCCTGTGCAATTTGTCAGCGTTAGCTCTTTCTTTAGCTATATAGCCACTATACTTGATTTGAATCTCAGCCTGATCAAGGACTTCTTTTGAGTAAGTCTTTGTGTTAAAAACATCTTTTAGCTCTGGGCATTTTTTTAAGTCATGAAGGTATATATTTGGTCTTGAAAGAAACTTGGCGGCCTTATTTGATTGTTTAACATTTGCGGATTCTTTTGAGGTCAGAATAGGATTGATGTTTTCTGGTTTTATACTTTGTGTTTTTAAAACACTTATAATGTCTTTGGATTTTGAATACTTTTCTTCGCACAGCCTTAGCCTCTCTTTTGAAGCTAAGCCTATTCGATGTGATTTTTGCGTTAATCTTTCATCTGCATTATCTTGTCTTAATAACATTCTGTACTCTGCTCTAGAAGTGAACATCCTGTAAGGCTCTTTTGTTCCTTTAGTTATTAAGTCGTCAATTAAAACACCAATATAAGCTTCGTCTCTTTTTAAAATAAAAGGGTCTTTATTTTTAATTTTTAATACAGCATTTATTCCAGCCATCAAGCCTTGGGAGCCTGCTTCTTCGTAACCAGTTGTTCCATTTATTTGACCTGCAAAGAAAAGATTATCTACTATCTTAGTTTCAAGTGTATATTTTAATTGGGTGGGGTGAAAATAGTCATATTCAATTGCATAGCCAGGTCTAAAAAACTTAACTTTTTCAAAGCCCTCTACAGACCTAAGGGCTTTAAATTGAACATCTTCCGGCAGGGAGGTGGAGAATCCGTTTACGTAAACCTCAACTGTGTTCCAGCCTTCAGGCTCTACGAAAAGCTGGTGTCGTTCTCGTTCTGAAAACCTGTCGATCTTGTCTTCAATTGAAGGGCAATACCTTGGGCCAACACTTTTAATTCTACCATTAAACATGGGGGACCTATCAAAACCTTCCCTTAATATGTCGTGAACCAACGGGCTTGTGTAGGTCATGTGACATGGCAGTTGGTTGTTTATTGTTGATGTTGATTTTAAGTATGAAAACTTTTGAGGGTGTTTATCTCCAGGCTGTATAATCATTTTTGAATAATCAAGTGATCGGCCATCAACTCTTGGAGGTGTTCCAGTTTTCATTCTGCCAGACTCAAAGCCCAGCGATACTAGTTGTTCAGTTATACCTTTTGCGGCCTTCTCACCAGCTCTTCCGCCACCAAAGTTCTTTTCCCCAACATGAATCAAACCGTTTAAAAATGTTCCGTTTGTCAACACAACTGTTTTACCTTTAATTTTTTGCCCAAGACCTGTTTTCACGCCCTGTAATTTGTTTTTTTCAATCCAAAGAGAACTGACCATTTCTTGATAAAAATCAAGGTTTTCAGTTGACTCTAAAATCTCCCTCCAAAACTGAGAAAAAAGGGCTCTGTCGTTTTGAGATCTAGGGCTCCACATTGCAGGGCCTTTTGAAAGGTTTAGCATCTTGAACTGTATGGAGGACCTGTCTGTAACTATTCCACTGTAACCACCTAGGGCGTCTATTTCTCTAACTATTTGCCCCTTAGCTATCCCCCCCATAGCAGGATTGCAAGACATTTGGCCTATGGTCTGAAGATTCATGGTTACTAAAAGTGTTTTAGCACCCATATTAGCAGCTGCGGCTGCAGCCTCTCCTCCGGCATGACCACCGCCTACAACAATAACATCATAAGATTGACTAAACATAAGCTTGTTTCACGTGGAACATTTCTGCAAATATACTTTATTTAGAGTAGCTGTGAAACAGCTTTAAATAGTGCTCTTCTTTTAGCCTCATCTCT
>MDTD01074791.1_pt1 | contig 12829 bp, 15 predicted proteins | sample 811221 | NCBI WGS metagenome assembly MDTD01 (sample SAMN05326646, study PRJNA326480) | marine metagenome | isolation source: seawater | place: Pacific Ocean: South West | collected 2011 | reverse complement strand
TAATAATAAAACAGTTTTGAAAAAAAACGATAATGGCAAATTAATAATAAAAAAACTGTTTAATAAAATACAAAAAAACCCTAAAGGATTTATTTCAAAAAATCTTCTCTCAAAAAATAAACACAGAGCAATTTCAGATTTTATATCAGGTATGACAGACAGATATGCGATTAACCTTCATAAAACTTTTTAATGAATATATTTGAACAGTATATAGATAGAATTAAAAGAATCTTATCAACACTCTCTTCAAATGGAGATTTGATATTACCAGATTCACTCAACGGGATAACCGCAGAAATTCCACCTTCAAAATTTGATAGTGATATTTCTACTAACGTTGCTATGGTTTTATCTAAAATTAATAAGAAATCTCCAATAGAATTAGCGAATATTTTAGCAAAAGAATTAAAAAAAAATGATAATCAGATTAAGGAAATATTAGTAGTAGAACCTGGTTTTATTAATATTAAATTCAAATTGAGTTTTTGGACCAAGTTCGTCGAAGAAATAATTAATAATTCAAAAACATTTGGTATCAATATTAAAGAAAAAAAGAAAAATTATTTAATTGAATTTGTATCAGCAAATCCAACTGGACCTTTGCATGTTGGTCATTGTCGTGGTGCAATTTTAGGAGATGTTATATCTAATGTCTTAATGTTTAATCAACATAAGGTTACAAAGGAATACTATGTAAATGATTATGGTAACCAAATAATAAATTTTACAAAATCTGTTTATTTTAGGATTAGAGAAATTTCTTTTAATGAACCTTTCCCTACTGAAAATGAGAATTTGTACCCGGGGGCTTATTTAATCGATTTTGCTAGAAATATCTTAAATTCTAATAAGGAAATTGATTTTCAAAACTTTGAAAATGTTGTCGAAGAATTAACTGCTTTATCAATTGATGAAGCATTAAAATTAATTAAACATAACTTGAATATTCTTGGGATAAATCATGATAATTTTGTAAGTGAAAAAAAATTAGTTCAAAATAAAGAAATAGAGAAAGTTATCGATTACCTTCAAAGAAAAAATGTTGTTTATAAGGGAAAAATAAAAGCTCCTGCTGGAGAAGATAATTTTAAATGGACTGAACGTGAACAACTTCTTTTTAGATCAACTGAATTTGGTGACGATAAAGATAGAGTTTTACAAAAAGAAAATGGAGCTTGGACTTATTTTGCAAGTGATGTTGCGTACCATAATAACAAATTAGAGAGAAAATTTGATAAACTAATAAATATTTTAGGTGCAGATCATACTGGTTATATCAAAAGAATTTCATCTTCCGTAGAAGCCTTATCAAATCAAAAAAACAAATTAATTTGTAAAGTTAGTCAATTGGTAAAACTTATAAAAGATAAAAAACCATTCAAAATGTCTAAAAGAAAAGGCGATTATGTAACAGTAAATGATTTAGTTGATGAAGTAGGAAAAGATGCAACTAGATTTATTATGCTAAATAGAAGTAGTGATGTTGAGTTAGATTTTGATTTTGACACTGTAAAAGAAAAATCAAAAGATAATCCTTTGTATTATGTTCAATATTGTTATGCCAGAATATCCTCTGTTTTCAGACATTTAGGAAAAAATTTAGATTCAGATATAGTTTTAGAAAAATTTGATTTCGAATATTCAAGAGAAGAAATTAAGATTTTAAAAAAAATTTCCGAATGGCCTAAATGTATAGATATAGCAAGTTCAAAATTAGAACCACATAGAATTCCAATGTATTTATATGAGCTTTCATCTGAATTTCATTCCTATTGGAATCTTGGTAAAGATAAACCTGAAAAAAGATTTATTAACAATGAGAAAAAAATATCGTTTGAAAAAATTGTTTTTTTAAAAGTGATTTCAACTGTAATTAAATCTGGCATGAAAATAGTTGGAGTCGATACACCAGAAAAAATGTAATGATAAAAGAGGTAAAGTATTTCATTTACATAATTATTATAATAATATTTATTTTTTTTGTGGGTCAATACTATTTTTCAGATATTTACAAAAAAAAATCTTACAGATCACTAATAAACATTGATAAAAAAATAGAAACTTATTCTAAAAATATACCTATATTAGAAAATGATACTCAAAATATCATTGAATATGTTGAGAATACAAAATCAAAAAAAAAGAAAAAATTTTATTTTTGGGAGTTATTGGATAAAAATGATTAATCGAAGATCATTCATCACTGGTATCAAATCTACAAAATTAAATAATAAAGAAATAGTTTTTTTAAGAAAATATAAACCATGGGGTATAATTTTATTTTCAAGAAACCTAAAAAACTTCAATCAAATTAAAAATTTAACAAAACAAATAAAAAAAGTTTTTAAAGATAAGAATTACCCAATTTTGATTGACCAAGAAGGAGGAAGAATAAATAGATTGAGAAAATTAATACAATTAGATAATTTTACTTCAGAATATTTTGGTAATCTTTTCATAAAGGATAAAAAAAGATTTAGTCTTATTTATAAATTATACATTGATATGATTAGCAATATTCTAACAAATTTAGGAATTAATATTAATACTGTGCCAGTATTAGACATCAGATATAACAAAAGTTCAAAAATTATAGGTGATAGGTCTTTCTCAAAAAAATTGGATATTGTCTCAAAAATTGGGGAGATTTGTATAGAAAATTTTTCCAATAACTCAATTGGAACTGTTATAAAACACATCCCTGGACATGGATTAGCTAAAGTCGACAGTCATTATTTTACTCCAATAGTAGATAAATCTTTAAAATACTTAAAGAAAAATGATTTTAAAGTTTTTGAATCAAAAAAAAGTTTATTTGCAATGACAGCACATGTAATTTTTAAAAAAATTGACCCTATAAATACAGTAACTCACTCCAAAAAAATCTTAAAAATTATTAGAGATGACATTAAATTCAAAAATATAATAATTTCAGATGATTTATCTATGAAAAGTTTGAAATATTCATTAAAGATAAATACCATTAAAGCCTTCAGTGCAGGTTGTAATTTAGTTTTACACTGTAACGGAATATTGAAAGAAATGACTATTGTTGCCAAAAATTCTCCTAGACTAAATTCCTTTTTATTAAAAAAAACATCAGAATTTTATAAAAATTTAAGTTAGTATTATAATATGATAGAATCTAACTCTTCCTTATTTGAAGTAGATATTGAAAATTATCATGGACCTCTAGATGTTTTATTAGATTTAGCAAAGGCTCAGAAATTAAATCTTGAGGATATTTCTATAACAAAATTAGCTGACCAATTTTATGAATATATAGCAAAAAAAGAAAACCTTAACTTAGAAATAGCATCAGAATATCTTTTAATGGCAACTTGGTTAGCATATTTGAAATCGAAATTATTATTACCTGGAACAGTTGAGGAAGAATTTAAAGTACAGGAAGTAGCTGAGAGACTTAAACTTCAATTAAAAAAATTAGAATTAATTCGATTATTATCAGATCAAATGTTAAAAAGAAAAAGGTTAGGTAGAGAAATAAGAACTAGAGGTATGAGAGGAAATATAAGATCAATTTATAATTCCGAGTATAAATTAAATTTATATGAACTTCTTAAAGCTTATTCGTCTATTATTATGACTAAAGACTTTCAAAAAATGAATATTCCAAAGTTACCAGTCTTTACTACGGAAGATGGGATCAAAACTATCAAAGAATTTTTTGGTAAATTGATAGACTGGAAAAACTTGAATGACTTAATACCTGATAATTTTAAATCAGATAAAAATTATAAAAAAACTGGAAAAGCTGGAATTTTTGCTGGTTCTCTAGAATTAGTCAAAGAGGGAAACCTTGAAATTAAACAGGATAAATTATTTGATGATGTTTATATTAAGGAAACCTCATGAATAAAAAAAAACAAGAAAAAAATAACAATATTGTAAATTTCCCTACTAATTTAACTTTAATTGAAAAAGAAATTGAAGCTATAATTTTTGCAGCAGCCGAACCTTTAGACATTGACACCATAGAAAGTAAACTCTCAAAAAAAAGTAATATTCAAAAATCTTTGGAGAAATTAAAATTTGAATACTCTAAACGTGGAATAAACCTAGTTTGCATTTCTAATAAGTGGTCTTTTAGAACTTCCCCAAACTTATCAACTTTAATGAGACAAGAAAAAACAGTAGAAAAAAAAACTATCAAGAGCTGCAATTGAAACTTTAGCCATTATTGTTTACCACCAACCAGTCACTAGAGCAGAAATTGAGGAAATTAGAGGAGTAGCTTTTGGAACTAATACTTTAGAAATTTTAATGGAACTTAATTGGGTAAAACCTGGTGGAAGGAAAGATGTTCCAGGCAGACCTATACAATATGTAACAACAGATGATTTCTTAAGCCATTTTAATTTACAGAAATTATCTGATTTACCTACTGTTGATGAACTTGGAGCCGCAGGTTTAATTGATACAACTAGCATAGATAATGCGATATTTGGAACTGGTAAATTCTACAAGGAGAAGCAAGATGAAAAAAAAGATGATATTTATTCAAATATTGATGAAATGTTAAGTAGCACTCTAAGTGATGAAGATAAAAAATAAAAAGTCACTTCCAAAATTTTTATAAACAGGTTATAAATGCACTTATGAGTATAGGAATATGGCAAATAGCAATAGTAGTAATATTAGTGGTGTTACTCTTCGGAAGAGGAAAAATATCAAGCTTAATGGGTGATGTTGCCAAAGGTATTAAAAGTTTCAAAAAAGGTATGGCATCTGATGTGACAGATGACACAGAGCCGAAAAATATTTCTGAAAATAATCAAGATACTAAAGACAAAGAATAAATCACATGCCTACTATTGGTTGGTTTGAGATTCTAATAATCGTTGCGATTGCAATTGTTATACTGGGCCCAAAGGATTTTCCAATTATGTTAAAAAAAGTTGGTTCGTGGATAGGTACAACAAAAAAATATATTGGAAATTTACAAAATGAAGTTTCTAAAATTGACATAGAAGAAGACAAAAATCAAAAAAAGGAAGTTAAAGAAGAAGAAAATATAGATGCATAATGAAGATCAAGAAAGTGGTTTTATCAGTCATTTGGCAGAATTAAGAAAAAGATTAATTCATAGTTTTATTTTCTTAATTATTTTCTTTATAGGTTGTTATATTTTTGCTGAACACTTATATGGTTTTTTAGTTGAACCATTTGCTAAAGCAGTAAAAGACGATGGAACAGATAGGAGACTTATATTTACTGCGCTACAGGAGACTTTTTTAACATATCTAAAAGTTTCTTTTTTTGCCGCTTTTTTTGTAACATGTCCATTTATATTAACACAAATTTGGAAATTTATAGCTCCAGGTTTATATAAACATGAAAAAATAGCAATACTTCCATATCTTATTTTAACACCAATATTATTTTTTCTAGGAGGTATGCTTGTTTATTATCTTATAATGCCTTTAGCTATTAAGTTTTTTTTATCTTTTGAAAGCTCAGGTTTATCTACTAATCTTCCGATACAATTAGAGGCAAAAGTAAATGAGTACCTTTCTTTAGTAATGAAGTTAATTTTTGCTTTTGGTATTAGTTTTCAGTTACCAGTTGTTTTAAGTCTTTTAGCACGAGTTGGTTTAGTTGACTCACAATTTCTTAGAACAAGAAGGAAATATGTTGTTGTTATGATTTTCGCGGCAGCTGCTTTATTAACACCCCCTGACCCGATTACTCAAATAGGATTAGCTATACCCTTATTAATTCTATATGAATTATCAATTTTTTCTGTAAAATTTATTGAAAATAAGAACTTAAAAAGAGACGATGCATAATTTAAAAGAAATACGTAAAGATTTTGAAGGTTTTAAAAATAAACTTAAAAAAAGGAATTTAGATGTTGATATAAAACATATCAAATATTTAGATGAATTAAATAGAAAACTTATTCAAGAAAAAGAAAATTTAGAAAAAGAAAAAAAAAATATTTCTAAATCAAAAGATGAAAAATTATTTGAAAAATCAAAAGAAATTACTTTAGAAATTGAAGAGATAATTAAAAAACAAAAAAAAATAATCAATGAGTTAGAAAATGTTTTGGCTAATATTCCTAATATTCCACATGACGATGTGCCAATTGGTGATGATGAAAATGATAATGTTGAGATTTTAAAATCTGGAGAAATACCAAATTTTGATTTTACACCAAAGTCTCATTACGATTTAGGAATTCAACTTGAAATGCTTGATTTCGATTTAGCAGCAAAAACAACAGGTTCTAGATTTGTATTTGTTAAAGATACACTTGCTTTACTTGAAAGAGCATTGACTAATTTTATGCTTGATAAACATATTCTTATAAATGGATATAAAGAAATTTCACCGCCATTAATTGTATCTGAAAATACTATGTTTGGTACAGGCCAACTTCCTAAATTTGAAAATGATCAATTTGAAATTAAATTAGAAGATGGTTTGGACAGAAAATTTTTAATACCTACGGCTGAAGTAATTTTAACAAATATTGTAAAGGATAGGATAATAGATATTAATGAATTACCTATGAGATTTGTAGCTTCTACAGCTTGTTTTAGAAAAGAGGCTGGGAGTTATGGTAAAGATACAAAAGGAATGATCCGTCAACATCAATTTTATAAAGTTGAATTAGTTAGTATAGTTGAAAAAAATCAATGTTTAGATGAACTAGAGAGAATGACAGACTGTGCTACTGGAATTTTAGATGATTTAGGATTACCATATCGAAAAGTAATTCTGTGCAGTGGAGATATGGGTTTTAGTGCTGAAAAAACTTACGATATTGAAGTATGGTTGCCCTCTGAAAAAAAATATCGAGAGATTTCTTCTTGTTCTTCTTGCTCTACTTTTCAATCTGTTAGAATGAAATCCAGATATAAAGATAAAAACAAAGAAACTTTAAATGTTGGGACACTTAATGGAAGTGGATTGGCTGTTGGGAGAACTCTAATCGCAATTATGGAAAACAATCAACAAAAAGATGGTTCAATTATAATACCAGAAAAATTAAGACCATACATGAATAATTTAGAAAAAATTTCTTTGAATTAAAGTTGTTTTACTTTCACAAGTAGTATAATAAATCATTTAAAATAGGAGTTTTATGGAAGGTTCAGGAATAGGTCAGTTTATACCTCTAATTTTAATATTTGTTATTTTTTATTTTTTTCTAATTAGACCTCAGCAAAAGAAAGTCAAAGAACATAAAGCTATGGTGGAAAATTTAAAAAGAGGAGATAAAGTTATTACGTCTGGTGGAATTACAGGTACAATAGAAAGAGTTATTGATAATGATAAAGTCGAGGTTGAAATTGCTGATAACGTTAAAGTGGAAATTGTTAAAGCAACGGGAATCCAAGGTCTTTTAAATACTCCTGAAGTAAAAAAATAATCTTACCATTTTAAGAAATGTTATATTTTTCTAAATTAAGAATTATATTTGTTTCTTTAATAAGTCTTCTATTTATATTGATAGCAAGTAATAATATTTTAAGTCCAGATCAGAGATTTATCAAAAAAAAAATTAATCTTGGATTAGATTTACAAGGTGGTTCCTATCTTCTTTTAGAAATAGATAATTCACCAGTAATTGAACAAAAACTTCAAAATATAACAACAATTTATAAAAACTATTTTAAAGAAAAGGATATTAAGATCAAAAATTTCAAAATATCTAACCAAAAAATTTTTTTTGATGTCGAAAAAAAATATATAAATGCAGTTATTAATGAATTAAAGAACGAAAAAAGTGAGATAAATCCCTATTATTCAAGATTTAAATCTCATAAATATGAATTTGTTAACTATGAAGAGTCTTTTGAGTTATATTTTTCAAATCAAGGATTAGTTGAACTTAAAACATCTTCACAAGATCAAGCATTAGAAATTGTGAGAAGAAGAATAGATGAAATAGGAACAAATGAACCTAATATTCTAAAAAGAGGTAATGATAGAATTTTAGTTGAGCTCCCAGGATTAGATGATCCGATGAGAATAAAATCTCTCTTGGGGAAAACTGCTAATTTAACTTTTCGACTTATATCAAATAATAAACAGGATTCTTTTGGTGTAGAAAAATTGAAATATGAAAATAACTTAGATGAAGATCTTGTAAGTAAACGAATTATTTTAAGTGGTGAAAATTTACTAGATGCTCAACCAAGAATGGATAATCAATCAAATGAGACTGTTGTTACATTTACTTTAGACAGAGTAGGAGCTAAAAGATTTGGCAAAGCTACCTCTACAAATATTGGTAGGCAATTAGCAATAATTTTAGACGATAAAATTATAAGTGCGCCAGTAATTAGAGATACTATTGCTAGCGGTAATGGTCAAATCAGCGGTGGTTTTACATTTCAAACAGCAACTGATTTAGCTCTATTATTGAGGTCAGGAGCTTTACCAGCACCCTTAAAAATTATTGAGGAAAGAACCGTTGGTCCTGATTTAGGTCAAGACTCAATAAATGCTGGTGTAATTGCATTAATTTTTGGTTTTTTATTAGTAGTAATTTTTATTTTTTTTAAATATAAAATTTTTGGTTTAATCACAAATATTACCCTTATTATTAATCTTTTATTACTTTTGGGTATCCTAACTTTATTTGATGCAACTCTAACATTACCTGGAATTGCAGGAATTATTTTAACAGTTGGTATGGCAGTTGATGCAAATGTATTGATTTTTGAGAGAATAAAAGAGGAATTAAGGAATGAAAAAAATAATATAATTGCATTTGATAGTGGTTATACAAAATCTAAATCTGCAATTTTAGATGCTAATGTAACAACACTATTAGCAGCAATAATATTATTTTTTATGGGATCTGGTCCTGTAAAAGGATTTTCTGTTACATTGGGAATAGGAATTTTTACAACTTTATTTTCTGTTTATTTTATAGCAAGACTTTTTACTTCATATTATGTCCTAAAAAATAAAGATAAAGAGGTTTTGATTAAATGATAAAATTTAATAAATATTACACACAATTTAATATTTTGTCTTCTGTTCTCGTTATATTTTCTTTAATTTTACTTACTTTAAAAGGACTGAACTTTGGTATTGATTTTAAAGGTGGTATATTAATTGAATTACGAACTACAGATACAAAAATGAATGTCTCAAACCTGAGAGATAGTTTAAAACAAATGGATTTAGGTGATGTATCTGTAAAAAAATTTGGCAATGACCAAGATCTTTTAGTTAAATTTGAGAATAAAGATAATAAAGAGAATATTATTGAAGAAATCAGGTCTCATCTTGATAAGTCATTTGGAAATAATTTTGATTTTAGAAGAGTTGAAAACGTAGGTCCTAAAGTAAGTTCAGAATTGTTAAGATCTGGTATTATAGCTATAAGTCTGTCATTAGCAATTATGCTATTCTACATTTGGATTAGGTTTGAGTGGCAATTTAGTTTAGGTGCAATCACTGCTTTATTTCATGACGTTATTATTACACTAGGTTTATTTTCTCTTTTAAATTTAGAAATAAATCTTTCAATTATTGCTGCTGTTCTTACAATTGTAGGTTATTCAATGAATGATACGGTTGTAATATTTGATAGGATAAGAGAAAACCTAAAAAAATATTCAGATATAAAAATTTTTGAACTTACTAATATTTCTATAAACGAAACACTTTCAAGAACTTTAATAACTTCTATAACAACTTTATTGGCTCTCTTATCAATTTTCTTTTTTGGAGGAGAAATTTTAAAAGGTTTTTCTTTGGCAATGATATTCGGAGTTATATTTGGAACTTATTCATCAATTTATATTGCAAATACAATATTAGTTAGATTAAACGTTTCGCAAAAAACTATTATTAAAGAGGACGATTAATTTACTAGTAAAGATTCTGAGCAGCAACCATCGAAAATAACATTGGTAGTGACAATAACGTGTTAATTCTTGAAAATATCATTGCTGTTTTAGATGACTTCATTTTAATATCTTCGTCACATTCGGTTATACCCAATGATCTTTTCTGATTAGGCCAAATTACAAACCACACATTGAAAGCCATAATAAAACCTAGCCACATTCCAACACCAATCGCGGTATGTTTTGGTATGTTGGAATATATACTTAATGTCATAGCATCATATAAATAACCATTTATAGATGCTAATATTAAACCTGTTAGAATTGTAAATGCAGCTGCCCATCTAAAATAGAATAAAGCTGCAGGAGCAATAACTTTTCCTATTGCTGGTTTTTGATCATCTGGAATATCTTTCATACTTGGAATTTGAATAAAATTAAAATACCAAAGTAAACCTATCCACATTATTGCAAAAATAACGTGTATATATCTTACAAAAGAGCTTAAAAATAACCTATCAAAAGCAAAACCTTCATTTTGATAAAATAATCCAAGAAATAATAAAATTGTTAGAATCGCAGAAGCATAGATTGTTCTTAACAATGAAGATAGTAATTTACTCATAATTTTAAAAATTATATACTAAATTATATTTAATTATAATATAATTTTACTATATGAATTTTAAGCTTCCAAAACTAGACTACTCTAAAGACGCATTGTCACCAATTATGTCTGAAGAAACTCTCGATCTTCATCATGGCAAACACCATCAAACTTATATTGATAAGTTAAATGATTTTATCAAAGATACTGAAATGTCAAACATGACACTCGAAGACATTATTTTAAAAAGTTCAAAGGATAAAACTATGTCTGGATTGTTTAATAATGCTAGTCAACATTGGAATCATAATTTATTTTGGAAATGCATGAAACCAAATGGTGGAGGAAATATGCCTTCAAAATTAGAAAAAAAAATTGTTTCAGATTTTGGTAGTGTTGAGGATTTTAAAAGTAAATTTAAAGAGGCTGGAGTTACACAATTTGGTTCAGGTTGGTGCTGGTTATCTTTAAGTAATGATAAATTAGTTGTCACTAAAACTGCAAATGCTGCAAATCCACTTGTTGAAAATATGAAACCTATTTTAGGATGTGATGTGTGGGAACATTCATATTATATAGACTATAGAAATAAGAGGCCAGAATATCTTAATAAATTTGTAGATAACTTAATTAATTGGGAATATGTCGACTCCTTATTAGGTTAATATCTTAATGTTTATTAAACGTTTAATAAAGGTTTGAGGAATTTTCCAGTATAACTTAAATTATTTTGGCAAACTTCTTCGGGTTTTCCCTCTGCAATAATTTTCCCACCCTTAATACCACCTTCAGGTCCCATGTCTACAATATAATCAGCTGTCTTAATAACATCTAGATTGTGCTCAATTACAACTACTGTATTTCCTAATTTAACAAAGGTATGAAGAATTTCTAATAATTTTTTAATATCGTGTTGATGAAGGCCAGTTGTTGGTTCATCAAGAATATACATTGTTCTTCCAGTCGATCTTTTAGAAAGTTCTTTGGCTAATTTTATTCTTTGAGCTTCTCCTCCAGACAAAGTTGTAGCTTGTTGACCTATCTTAATATATCCAAGACCAACTTTTTTTAATGTTAAAAGTTTTGATCTTATATTTGTAATATTTTCAAAATATTCACATCCCTCATCTACAGACATATCCAAAACATCAGCTATACTTTTTCCTTTAAATTTGATCTCAAGAGTTTCTCGGTTATACCTTGTTCCTTTACACTCATCACATTGTATATATACATCTGGAAGAAAATGCATTTCGTAGGTAATTACACCATCCCCCTCGCAAGCTTCACACCTACCACCCTTAACATTAAAAGAAAATCTTCCTGGCTTATAACCTCTGGTTTTGGATTCAGGTAAACTTGTAAACCAGTCTCTTATAGGTCCAAATGCCCCTGTGTAGGTTGCTGGATTTGACCTAGGTGTTCTACCAATTGGTGATTGGTCTATATCAATAATTTTATCAATTAATTCTACACCTTTATAATTTTTAAAAGCTTTTGGAGCTTTTCTTGCTTTATTATTCAATGTTAGATTTAAAGCATGAAAAAGAGTTTGTAGTATAAGTGTAGATTTACCACTTCCAGAAACACCGGTAACACACGTAAATGTCCCTGTTGGTATTTTAAGATTTACATTATTTAAATTATTTCCGCTTGCTCCATGTATTTCAATAAATCTTCCATTTTTAGCTATTCGACGAGTATCAGGAATCTCTATTTTTTTTTTATTAGAAAGATATTGTCCTGTAATGCTATCTTTGTTTTTTTTAATTTCATTACAAGTTCCTTGCGCAGTAATCTGACCTCCACTACTTCCAGCCTCAGGTCCTAAATCAATAATATGATCTGCATTTTCCATTGTTTCAGTATCGTGCTCAACAACAATTACTGTATTACCAAGATCTCTTAATCTTTTAAGAGCATTAATCAATTTAACATTATCTTTTTGATGTAAACCGATTGACGGTTCATCTAAGACGTAAAGTACTCCAGTAAGTCCAGAACCAATTTGGGAGGCTAATCGTATTCTTTGAGATTCACCACCTGAAAGTGTTCCAGATTCTCTCGATAATGTGAGGTAATCTAATCCAACATTTAAAAGGAAATTTAATCTTTCATTTATTTCTTTTAAAACATGTTCAGCAATTTTAAATTGTCTTTTATCTAGATTGTTTTCTAAGTTTTTAAACCATTCTGATGCATCTAAAATTGATTTCTTTGAAACCTCGCTTATATTAAGATTATTTATTTTAACACATAAAGCTTCCTCTTTTAATCTATTTCCATTACAAGCTTCACACGGAGTGTCTGATTGATATTCAGCTATTGCTTCTCTTTTCCATTCACTATCAGACTCTAAAAATCTTCTCTCAAGATTATT
>MDTD01137354.1_pt1 | contig 12833 bp, 9 predicted proteins | sample 811221 | NCBI WGS metagenome assembly MDTD01 (sample SAMN05326646, study PRJNA326480) | marine metagenome | isolation source: seawater | place: Pacific Ocean: South West | collected 2011 | reverse complement strand
CATGGAACACGAAGAGATGGCTGCCAGCGAAGAACTCGGCGGAGATGGCGGTGCTTCGGATTATGATCGCGATCGTCTGTAAGTTTGAATGTGGTCTCACAGCATTTGTAAAGAACCCAACCTCATGCTCAAGCAATTGGAACGTAAACTCGGACGGTTTTGTGTCCCGCACCTGACTTGGATTCTCATCGGCGGTCAGACCCTGTTTTTCCTGGGGATACTGGCGAATCGTGATTTGTACGGCCAGATGGTTCTGGTTCCCAACATGGTGCTTGAAGGTGAAGTCTGGCGGCTGCTGGTTTTCATGTTCATTCCCAAAACGCTTTCCCCCATCTGGTTTGCCTTCGCGATGTATATTCTCTATCTCATGGGCAATGCGCTGGAAGCTCACTGGGGTGAGTTCCGCTACAATCTCTACATCTTCGTGGGAATGCTCGGGACGATTGGTGCGGCATTCATCGTGCCGTCGCAGGAAACGACGAACTTCTATCTGATGACGTCACTGTTTCTTGCCTTTGCCTACCTGTACCCTGACTTTGAGTTTTATCTTTTCTTCATCCTGCCTGTGAAGGTGAAATACCTGGGCATGCTCACCGCGGCCTTTCTGGTGTTCTCCTTCATCGGCTCGGATCTTTCGGGTCAATTGGCAATCAGTGCAGCCATGCTCAACTTCAGCCTGTTTTTCGGGGCTGACATCGCCCGCCGGGTCAAGGGTGGGAAAAAGCGGATGGCCCAGAAAGCTCAGGCGATCAAGGAAGCCAGCACGCCGTTTCACACCTGCTCGGTCTGCAAGCGTACCGACAAGTCCGACCCACAGCTTCATTTCAGATACCTCCCCGGCGAAGGTGATCCCGTCTGCTACTGCGAAGACCACCTGCCCGAGTGAAAATCTGATTCGAGATTGAATTTATAAAACCGCTTGCGGTTTAGCGCATCGACAAGAAACCATTGTAAAATTTCTCGCTAAACCGCAAGCGGTTTTTAATTCGAAATCCGCAATCCGAAATTCTCCGGTATAATGTCCCGTTTGTCATTTGGTCGATAGGACATGAGAGATGATTCGCCGTGCAATTGTTAAAGATATTGTTGGCATAGCCAAACTCGTCACCCAGTTCGCTGAACGTGGGCTGATGTTGCATCGGTCGCTGGAAGATCTCTACGAAAATGTCCGCGACTTTCACGTGGCCGTTGATGACGAGGACAATGTCGTGGGCGTGTGTGGCCTGAATGTTGTCTGGGCGGACCTGGCGGAAGTCTATTCATTGGCTGTCCACCACTCTCAGCAAGGCAAAGGTCTGGGTAGCCGCCTCGTCGAAGCGACCATTGAAGACGCACGCGAATTGGGCATCGCCAAGCTCATGAGCCTGACGTATGAACAGCGTTTTTTCGAGCGACTGGGTTTCACCGTCGTCGACCGCATGACACTGCCCCTGAAAGTCTGGAGCGAGTGTCTGAACTGCCCCAAGAATCAGGCCTGCGACGAAATCGCCATGGTCTATCACCTGGACGTCCCATCCATCGAAGCGCCCAAGCCCGGTAAACCCATCGGTAGCATTATCGAGCTTCCCGTGCTCGCTGACGACATGGAACATCCTGACGTACAATCTGAATCGTGAACCAGTCCAATCAACATCCCTGGCTAAACGACCTTCTGGAAAGTTCACAACTCAAGGTCATCACAAGGCAACTTGCCTCAAGCAAGGTGCAACGCTTTGTTGCGCATGGCTCGCAAGGCTCGTCCGCAGCGTTGGTCAGTGGTGCAACCGCATTGCAAGGCAATCGTCACGTACTCATGGTGGTTGGTCACCTGGATGACGCGGACAATGCCGTCGAAGACCTTGAACTCTGGCAACAGGCTGGGCATGACCTTGAAATCCGCCGCTTTGGTGCGTTGGAAGTCTTACCCGGTGAGAGCAGCGTTTCGCTGGAATTACTTGCTGAGCGATTGGCATTGGTGCATGAGTTTTCTGATCCAGCAACGAACTATGCAAAGCCGATGGTCATCGTCGCACCGGTTCAGGCGTTGATGCAATCGGTCCCGATCCCAAGTGCGATCCCCGAGATGGCGATGACGCTCAAAGTCGGGCAGGAAATGTCACCAGGCAACCTGGCGACGTGGCTCACCGATGCAGGCTACAGCCGCGTCGAAGGCATTGAGCAACCCGGCGAATTTGCCGTGCGTGGCGGGATTGTCGACATCTACCCGCCCATGGGGGCCAATCAGGACCCGGTGCGACTGGATTATTTTGGTGATGAAATCGACAGCATCTGCATGGTCGATCCCGACACCATGGGTAGTGGCAAGCGGCTCGAATCCGTCCAGTTCATCGGCGCCAAACTCGATCAACTCCAATCCGATCAGGCAACGACATCACTGTGGGAACTCATGCCCCGCGACACCGCTGTCGTACTCCATGAAGTGATGGAACTCTCCGAGCAGGCACGTGGTTACTACGAACGACTCACCAATCCTGTAGGCATCTACGCTCCCTCCACTGTCTTTGCCTCGCTGATCAAGTTCCCGCATGTGGAGATGAACCAATACTCCTCGACATCGGGCACGGAGACCGCGGTGACACTCCCCATCGCATCGCTGACACCTTTCAGCGAAAACGCTTCCACTGCCGTCAAGGAGTTGGGCGAACGCTCCGACGATCCCAAAGCCAAACTCGTGATCGTCTGTCCCAAGCCTGCGGAAAAAGACCGCCTTATCGAACTCATTGAGCAGCACATCCCCGGGTCAATGGATCGGTTGACCATCGAAGTGGGCTATCTCTATCGCGGGTTCACGTGGGAGAACGATCAGGGCCAAACCCTCATCCTCACACCGCATCAGGAAATCTTCCACCGCTATGAAGTCCGGCGGACCATCCGCAGACTCTCCGGCTCACAAAGTGCAGGCAGTCGCGCGACCGATGCGTTTCTCGACTTAACGCCCGGTGATTACGTCGTGCACATCGATCACGGCATTGCGCTGTTCCGTGGGCTTCGCCAAATGGTGCCCGGCAGTCGCAAAACTCCCGAAGGCCTGCCCCAACCGACCAAGAAAAAGAAAACCGAGAAGTCCGCACCAACTGAAGAATATCTCACCCTCGAGTTCGCGGATAAAGCCCTGCTCCACGTCCCTGCCACGCAGATCGACATGGTCAGTAAATACATCGGCGGCTTTGAAGGGCGCCCGCCACTGTCCAAACTCGGTGGCAAGCGTTGGGAAAAACAAAAAGAACAAGTCGAAGATGCCGTCAAAGACATGGCAAGCGAACTGCTCCGCGTGCAGGCCGCCCGACAGGCCATCCCCGGCATTCGGTTCCCCGAAGACACCAAGTGGCAAAAAGAGTTCGAAGCCGAGTTCCCCTACCAGGAGACCGAAGACCAACTCACCGCAATCCATAGCTGTAAACAGGACATGATGTCCCCGCGCCCGATGGACCGATTGATCTGTGGCGACGTGGGCTTTGGTAAAACCGAAGTGGCCATCCGTGCTGCATTCAAAGCTGCCGATGCTGGTAAACAAGTCGCCGTCCTCGTCCCCACCACCGTGCTTGCTGAACAACACGAACGCACCTTCCGCAAGCGCATGGCAGACTATCCCATCAACATCGAATGCATCAACCGCTTCAAGACCGGCAAGCAGGCCAAAGCCATCATCACGGGTTTAGCAACCAAGTCTGTCGACATCGTCATCGGCACGCATCGCCTGCTCAGTAAAGACATCCGCTTTGCTGACCTGGGACTGGTCATCATTGACGAAGAACAACGCTTTGGTGTCGAACACAAAAACAAGCTCCTGCAATTCCGACTCACCGCCGATGTGCTGACACTTTCAGCAACACCGATCCCGCGAACGCTGCATATGTCCATGCTCGGTTTGCGTGACATCAGTTCGCTGTCGATCCCCCCCGCTGATCGCCGCGCGATTGTCACTGAGGTTATTGCCTACAACGAACACCGCATCAAAAATGCCATCATCCGTGAGATGAATCGCAATGGGCAGGTTTACTACGTCCACAACCGCGTGCATGACATCCAGTGTGTTGCAGACAACGTCAAACGTCTTGTCCCCGACGCGCGCGTCATCATCGGTCACGGGCAAATGGCGGGCCATGAACTGGAGCGCGTCATGCTCAAGTTCATCCGCAAGCAGGCAGACGTCCTCGTCTCCACCACCATCATTGAATCAGGCATCGACATCCCCACCGCCAACACCATGATCATCGACCAGGCGGACATCTTCGGTCTTGCTGAACTCCACCAATTGCGTGGGCGTGTCGGGCGATACAAGCATCGCGCGTATTGCTATCTCATGCTGCCTGAAGATCGCCCCGTCAATGACAAAGCAGTCAAGCGACTCCGCGCTATTGAGCAATACGCAATGCTCGGCGCGGGGTTCAAGATTGCCATGCGTGACCTGGAAATCCGTGGGGCGGGCAACCTGCTGGGCGCTGAACAATCCGGGCATATCGCTGCGGTGGGTTATGACATGTACTGCCAGATGCTCGAACATGCCACCAAGCGACTGCGTCACGAACGGATCATCGAACCAGCCAAGACGCATCTGGAGTTACCTGCCATCGGTCAACTGCCCAAAGCCTATATCAGCAGTGATAAATTCCGCATGGAAGCCTACCGCCGTCTGAGTCGTGCGTTGTCGATGGATGAATATGATGCCGTCGTCAAAGACATCACCGATGCCTATGGCAAAGCGCCCGCCCCCGCCCAAACCTACATGGATTTAACCGAGTTACGTTTGGCTGCGACGCTCTTGCAAATTGATGTACTCAAACTTGAAGGCCCGGACCTGATCTTCAAAACCAAGGCACCGCAGGAAGTGTTCAAAGTCTTCGAAGGGGCGCCCGGCCGCGTGAGTCTGATTGATGAGACCACGGTGTATTACCGCCCGCCATCCAACTATCTCGAACCGGTGTCCACGTTGCTTGCCGTGTTACGTAAGCTGCTGGTGAGACCTGCGCGGGATTTGGATTTTTAGTTTTGTTTTTGCTTTTAATCACTGAAAGCCGTGACCCTCCCGGGTCACGGGTCGTATGTGCAGAACAGGTCAAGGCAACCCGTGCCGCAGGAGCGACACGGCTTTGGGTATCTAGGCGAATCTGTGGTTAGAGCGTTTCAAGCAGTTATTCTCCATGCTGTCGTCATTCCCGCGCAGGCGGGAATCCAGTGACATACAGTTGACGCTTGCAGGCTCCACTGGACTCCCGCCTGCGCGGGAGTGACGGAAGGTGGAGATGAATGGTTTGAACTGCTCTACTCGGCTTTATCACCCGCAGACTCAACCGGCACCAAACCCAGTTCGTCTTCGAGCAGATCGTAGAGATCCAGCACGTCACCGGGGCGACCGGCGATGAGCGTGTTCTTGCCGATGAGTTTGGGGATCACCCCCCCGCCCGAGAGTTCGTAGAGTTTGACGTCGCGTTCAATCTCCTTGGCAATCCACGGGTCTGCAATCGCCTTGTCCAACGCAGCTTCACTGCCAAAGAGTTCAATGGCTTTGGTCCGTGCGGTTGCGGCATCGGGGACGGTGTCGATGAGCCAACTGTCGTAAGCAGCAAATTGCTCGGGGAGTGACTTGTACACCGCCAAGGCCAGAATCGCCAGGCTGCATGCGTCCTGGTGACGGTCTTCGTTTTTCGAAACCAACGGATTACAGTCACTGTTCAACGGCATCGGCAGTGCAATGATTGCCAACTGATCTCCGTAGCGTTCGATCGCCTGCTTGAGATTGCCATGCAACGCGCGGCAATGCGGGCAGGTGTAGTCGAACAGATACATCAGAAATTCTTTGGCATCGGGTGAACCTAAAACCGGATGCTTATGCGGATCGATGGCAACGCGGTTACCCATCAGTAAAACCTGGTTTCTGCCGATGCGAATCTGGCCATCCGTTGTTTGCGATGTATCCGATGTGGTTGCAGCGTCCGACGGTACAGTAGTCTCGATGGTCTGAACGGTGTGTGTGATTTCTTTGGTATTGATCTGAATACTGAGCATCGCCAGGACAGGCATGATGCCGACCAATGACAGTAAACGCTGGGGTTTGGGGATAGCAAGGAGAATCAGAATACTGCCAAGTAAACCCGTGATATGGGCGGTCATGCACCAGATGCAGATGGTCTTGAGAACGCCCAATTGCAGATACGTAAACCAGACACCTGAGCCGATGATGCTCATGGCACAGATGCCTGCGATGAGTTTGGCCAGCGCTGCGTTGGGACGTTTGACCAGGTTCAGCGATCCAAGCGTGATGACGTACACCGCAATGGCTAACGCGGAGGTCGGGATTTCCCAGACTTTGGACCACTTGCTTGCCAGCACGGATTCACAGTCGAAGGCAGAGTCCGCGCCGCATCCTGCAAGCTGACCACCGCCAGCCAGTGAATGGTAAAGCAGGTAGCTGCTGACCGCCAGGGCAATGAGTAACAGGAGACGCGCCCCCCACAGCAGGCCGCTTGAGATGGGCTTGTTATCCGACATGTTTGAGTAACCTCATGTATTTTGGACCGGTGATGAAGCCAGCTTTTTCATACATCGGGATGGCATAGCATCCGGGTGAACGATCCACGATCACCTGCTGCAATTGCGCCCGTGCACACTGTTCCAACACATGATTGAGCATGGTTATTCCAAGCCGCTTGCCACGCATGTCCGGGTCAACATACACCGGAACGAGCACACCGATCTGTCCCTGCGTATACACACCGCCAAGTGCGACGGGTTTGCGATCCATGCGTCCTAAAAATAGATCAAGTCGCGGTTCATCCAGTCGATTGACCATGACATCGCACAGTTGCTTGGCAAGATCAGGATCACCGCCAAAGTCCGTTTGAGCCATGCGAGCGTAGATGGTTTTGACTTCGCGATATGCTGCGCGTGCGGGGATGACCTGCAGGTCGGTGTTCATTTTGTCGTAGGCATTGAACTGTGCCATGACGAGCAGCTGCCGGGTGTCCGCGGTGTAGCCGTTTTGGGATGCCAGTTGAACTTGCGATTCGTCGAGCGATGCATGTTCACAGTCGATGACCAGTGCGTTGAGTTGCTGCTGCTGGTAATGCTCGATGAGATGAGCAAGGCTTTGGGGGCTGCCGTCCCATGAAGCAGCACGATTGGCCTGACGGATCAATGGCGTATCGGGATTGGTAAAGGCAATCGCGCCTTCCAATGTAGTTTCCTCAGAGACCATGCGCGTCATGGCAATGGTTGCCTGCTTGAGCGCGAGGATCAACGAGTCATCCGAGGGTCTGTAACTTTGCGGGGCGACGGTGAGTTCCATGTGGGCATTGTAGTCGCTGTGAAGCGATAGAACATCCCAGCCTTCGCTTTGCTCAGACTTGGGCTTGAGAAGATCAATCAGATATCAAGGTGACTGAGCACGGGGTCTTTCAAACCCAATTGCTCAAAGGCGTTTTTACGGAGTGTGCAACTGTCACAGCAACCGCAGGCACGTCCTTGTTCATCAGGATCGTAACAGCTGTGCGTCAGACCGTAATCGACACCGAGCTTGGTGCCGCGTTCGATGATTTCGGTTTTGGGCAGTTGGATCAGCGGCGTGTGGATGGTGAGTAACTTGCCGTTGACACCTGCCTTGGTTGCGAGGTTGGCCATCTTCTCAAACGCGTTGATGAACGTCGGCCGACAGTCAGGATAGCCTGAGTAGTCCACTGCATTCACGCCGATGAAAATGTCACCACAGCCTTTGACCTCCGCCAGAGCCAGTGCGTAGGAGAGGAAAATGGTGTTGCGTGCCGGGACGTAGGTGACGGGGATATCGTCTTCGACCATCTGCGATTCATTGCGGTTTTTCGGCACGTCAATATCGTCGGTCAATGCTGAGCCACCAAAGTCGCGGAGATTAATCTGGATGGTTTGATGGGACGAAACCCCCATCGCATCACCGACGCGCTTGGCGGACTGCAATTCAACATCATGACGCTGACCATAATCAAAACTCAGCGCGTGACAGGCAAAGCCCTGATTCATGGCGATGGCAAGGGTCGTCGCAGAATCAAGTCCGCCTGAGAGCAGGACGATGGCGCGGCGCGACGTATTGGGTAAAGATTCACTCATGCGTCACATGATACGCAAGGAGGATGGGATGGTAAATGTTGCGATGACGCTCGCGCTAAACCGCAAGCGGTTGGATGTCAGTCTTCGATGTCCGGCAGCTTGGGTTGGATCACCACCGTCCGGGCAACGATATCGCCCAGTCGCTGACGGTAAGCGCTGACGATGACCAGAAACGGCAGCGCGTACCAGGCGATGAGGTCCAGCGTTTTGAGCAGGTTGCGCAGAATCACCTGCCAGACGTCGGGGGATTGGCCGTCCATGGTGCAGACGGAGATGCCCATGATTTTCTTGCCAACGGTTTGGGCGGTGAAGATTTCACTGAGCGTGGTATGGGTGATGTAGATGGCAATGGTCACCAGGCCGGGCATAAGCTGTTCCCATGTGATGGCAACGCCTGGCCACTGATCGACAAGCTGCTGCATGGTGATGTCAAAGAGATAGCTGCTGATCAAGCCGCACGGCGCCAGGTCAATCATCAACGCCAAAAAACGTTTGGAAATGGCAGCAATCTGATACCCTTTGGGTACGGTGACTTTCGCGGTCGCCGGATCACGACGCCAGACGCTAAAGAGCACGAGCATGCCAATCATCATCGCCGTCAACACAATCCAGCGGCCGGGTTGGTTCAGATCGTTGACCGGATTACCCACCGTGATGGCGATGGGTTCTTCGAGTTGATCGCCCTGCAAATCCAACGTTTGCAATGTCAGTTGATCATCGGTTGCATTCTGCGTGATCAAGCCGACTTTCTCACCCATGGCAAGGAGCGTCCAAACTTTCAAATCCGCTTCTGGAATCGTAAAGTCGCCCAACGCCAACACCTGATCTCCCACCACCAGATGCAATGCAATGTGCAATTGCTGATCATGGGAATCGACCAATGCTGCAATGTGATGTCCGTTGATATTGAGCCAATGGAGTTGGGCATGCATGGTGACGGTGAAATCAAGTGGCTGCGTCTGCCAATGCTCGTCCTGCAACGCAGCCATGACCAGTTGCCCATCCGCAACACCGACGTAGCCGACCTGACCATTGCTGCCTGTTGCGATGACATGCAACTGCTGCCAATCCAGCACGACGTCAGGCAAAGGGGATTGCGACCATTTGTTGCGATGCAGCTTCAAAAGCAAACGCGAATCTTCTGGCGTCTGCTTTTCATCGACCAGACGTTCGACAGTCATCTTCGGTTCAATGATGACGTGATAACCATCATCGTTGGCCAACGCGGAGATCACCTGTCCTTCGACAGGCAACTTGGGTTGGACCACCATCTTGATCACATCACGAAGCATCGTCCCCGGCGGCGGGTCCTGTCGTTGAACACAGTAAACCTGTGATGAACCCAGAACCACATACAGGTCATGCCCCACCGCTGCCAGACTCGACGGTTGCAGGTCACCGCGAATCTGCGTGATCCCTGCCCATTGCGATGCAGGATCACGATCGGTCATGTTCAACAGGATTTGATACGGGGGTAGCTTTGCCTGCTCGGCATTCTCAGACGCAGACTGTGCTGCGTTTTGTGCGACAGCCTTGGGCGACGTTGGCAACAACAGCCAATGCAAAGCCTCATCACTGGCAGCAGGGACATGTTGTGGCAGGTCCTGCGCCAACGCACTCTGTGCCCAGAGCAGCATGATCAAAATGACACCCAACAGTTGTTTCATTGCTCAACACGATACGTGATCCGCTTCGGTTCGTCGAGTAAGAGGACGAATGATCGCTGAGTCTTTACAATACAGATCATGCAATGGATTTACCTGGACAACAATGCCACGACGCAGCCCGCCGAGTCGGTTGTTAAAGCCGTGAACACAGCCAACGAGCAATACTGGGCCAACCCCTCGAGTGTGCATCGCTTTGGGCAGATGGTCCGCCAGCAATTGGAGTTGGCCCGCGCATCGGTTGCCAAGCTCATCGGCGCTCGCCCCCGTGAAATCTGCTTCACCTCCGGCGGAACCGAAGCCAACAATCTCGCGATCAATGGATCGCATGCCACGGTGCTTTTCACCAGTGATGCCGAACATGCTGCCGTGCGTCAACCTGCTGAGAAACTGGCCAAACATGGCTGTCGTGTGATCACATTGGAACTGAATCACTGTGGGATTGTCGCACCTCGGACTTTACAGCAAGCCCTGGAAATGTACGTCCAACCTGACGACACCGCGCTGGTGAGTCTGCAGTGGGCCAACAATGAAACCGGGATGATCCAGCCGATCGCCGAGTTGATCAACATCGCTCACAATCATGAACACCGCGTTGCGTTTCATGTCGATGCCACACAGGTCGTTGGCAAGTTGCCCGTGGATGTCCATGCCATCGACGCAGACATGCTGACATTGGCAGCCCATAAATTCCATGGTCCAAAAGGTGTCGGCGCGCTTTTCATCAAACGTGGCATCCGTCTGGAATCGCAAATCCTCGGCGGTCCGCAGGAACGTGAACTACGTGGTGGGACGGAGAACATCCCCGCGATCCTGGGCATGGGGCAGGCAGCCGAACTGGCGATATCTTTTGTCACCCATGCCCAACTCATCGAAGAGTTGACCAAGCTGCGTAACAAACTTGAAAAGACCATCTGTCAAAACTGCCCACAGACGGTTGTCAATCCCTGCGACCTGGCTGAAACCGGTGAGTATAAACGCTTGTGGAACACCACCAATCTCGGCTTCCCAAAACTCGAAGCCGAAGCCATCCTGCTGATGCTCTCAGAAAAGGGCATCTGCGCCTCAGCCGGTGCTGCCTGCTCCAGTGGCTCACTTGAACCCTCCCCGGTGTTACTGGCCATGGGTGTTCAACCGGAAGTCGCCCACGGCTCGGTACGATTCAGTTTGAGTCGTTACACCACCGAAGCTGAGATTGATAAAGCCTGCCAGGTGATCCCCAACATCATCACCAAACTCCGCAAAGTGTCGGAGCATGTGATTTAAATTCAAACATCCGTGATGATTGCAGCCTATCCCGGGGCTGAGTTAAAAGGCGCAAGAGAAATGACACAGACCGCTGATGATCTCAATGACATTCTGGTTGAAATGGACACCTACATCCCTGCAAGTCGCAAGCGAAAAGTTTTTAACTTTGCGTGGAAATGGACAAAGCGTCTTTGCCTGTGGTTTTTTTTGATTGGCACGATAACGACGATCAGCCTGACAATATGGCTGAACCATCGTGGCAAAAAAGCCATTGAACAAATCAAAGCCGAACTTGCTCAAAACGGCATAACACCTAAAGCCATCCCAGACATCCCCGACAATCAAAACGGCACGAATATTCTCAAAGCAGCCATGCTCAGCGTCCGCCCATTACCGGAAAAGTATGACAATTCGGCACCCATTCTCAAGATATGGGAATGGCCTAAATTCGGTGAAGGATTAACAGACGAACAGGCAAAGCACGTCCAGAACATCGCAGCCATCAATCACACTGCCTACCGACTGGTTGAGGAAGTTTGCCAATACGACCAGTTCTATTTCGGCATCACGAACACAACGGATATCCATGATTTTTCAGACACCACTTCACAAATGCGTGCCTTGTGTCGATGGCTCTATCTCAAGTCATTAGCGAGGCAAAGTGAAGGTTCGTACGATCAAGCATGCGAACCTTTGCTTCAAACCTTTCACATCCTCAATGGCTTCAAACACGAAACCAATACATCGATCCAATTAATTCGTGGCAGTTGCGTGATAGCTTTGACCATGGAAATTGAATACCTGCTGGGACGTGGCGAAATCTCGCTTGATCGACTTAACCAACTCCAACAACAACTCATTGACTTTGACAAACAATTCCTGCTTCGTGACCTGATCGAAAACGACATGCTGCAAATCGTCAATGCATCAGAGAACATCAGTTCCAATATCCTCAGGAAACAGGCGCAAATCGCCGAAGCCCAGAAACTTCAAGCCAAAGCCATGATGAATTTTGTAAAAAGCATGGGAGCAGAGGTTGATGATATTGATATGACCTACACACCGGATGTTATTGACTGGTGCTCTGACACAATCGTTCGCCAGTTTGTTTACTGGTGCCCCGGCGTGCTGCAATCCATGGCTGTTTCTCAAGCTCGCCAGATGCTCAAAATCCGAAACCAATTAAAACCCATCGCCTTTGAAGCAGGTGCTCAGAAAATCGACTGGTCATTTCTCGACCAAGAGTCCAATGAATCAGGTCACCCTTACGTCAACAAAACCATCATGGGACAAAAATCACACATCCGTACCATGATCGTTGCATTGGAATGTGAAAAATACCGCATGCAGCATGGTCATTGGCCAACATCCTTAAGCGACATCTACAATCCCATCCCCGTCGATGTACGGGGACAGGAAATCCGCATGATCCAGCGCGGCAAGGAACTGAGAATCTACAACATCGGTGAGGATGGCATCGACGACAACGGCCTTGACCATAAAGAAATTCATTACGATGAAATTGAAGGCGACACATACGATTGGCCATGGCGTTTACTTGCCCCCCAAGATCGCAATGCTCCCCCCACCTTCACCAAACTCCAACAGGATGAAAGTCCGTACCAACCCTTGTTAAAAGACTACTTTGAACGCTCACTCAAAGGCGAAACAAAAATTAACTTCGAACCAAGTAACTAAATTAATTTACCCCTGCTTGTCTTTATCTGTGTTTATCTGAGTTAGAGCAGTTCAAATCATTAAACTCCATGCCTTCGTATTTTTCGTCATTCCCGCGCAGGCGGGAATCCAGTGGCATGCAGTAGAAAATTGCAAATTCCACTG
>MDTD01129892.1_pt1 | contig 12833 bp, 11 predicted proteins | sample 811221 | NCBI WGS metagenome assembly MDTD01 (sample SAMN05326646, study PRJNA326480) | marine metagenome | isolation source: seawater | place: Pacific Ocean: South West | collected 2011 | reverse complement strand
GTTACGTGATGGTCTGCGTCAGCGGCTTGAGAACAGTTCATTACTAGATGCCGCAGCGTGTACCCAAAAGATGGAAGACGCTTATCGACAGATGCTGGCCAAGAGGGGATACAGAACACTATGAAAGCGGTGATATTGGCCGGTGGTCTCGGCACAAGAATTGTAGAGGAAACCCATCTCATTCCAAAGCCTATGATTGAGATTGGGGGCATGCCTATTCTTTGGCACATCATGAAAATATATTCAGCACACAACGTCAATGAGTTCATTATTTGTTGTGGTTACAAGGGTTACGTTGTGAAAGAATATTTCGCTAATTATTTTTTACATATGTCGGATGTGACATTTGATATGGCGAACAATACCATGGAAGTTCACGAACAAAATGCTGAACCGTGGATAGTGAGCCTTGTCGATACGGGTGCAAATACTATGACTGGTGGACGGCTTAAGCGCGTTGCAAAATATCTTGGAGACGATAAGTCCTTTTGTTTTACCTATGGGGACGGACTATCAGATGTAAATATTTCTGAGTTAGTAGATTTTCACAAACAACATGGAAAATTAGCCACAATAACAGCAATCAAGCCTCCAGGTCGTTACGGAGCTATATTGAGTGACGGTAACTCGGTAACGGGGTTTCAAGAAAAGCCGCCCGGAGATGGGGCTTCAATAAATGGTGGATTCTTTGTGCTTGATACCAAAGCGATTGATTTAATCGACGATGATAAAACCATTTGGGAGAGTGGCCCGCTAAATGAACTTGCAAAAAGTGGCCAGTTAGAGGCCTTCAAACATCATGGCTTTTGGCAAGCGATGGATACTCTTCGGGACAAAAATCATCTTGAAGAGTTATGGTCAGGACAGAAAGCCCCTTGGAAGTGTTGGGTGTGAGCTTGTTTAAGAATATTTATAATAATAAGCGGGTTCTCATCACGGGACACACAGGCTTTAAAGGTAGTTGGCTAAGCTTATGGTTGACTGAGCTTGGCGCTCAGGTTGCTGGCGTTTCATTGTCCCCAAAAACCAAGCACAATCATTGGGACCTCATCAATTTAACGATTGATGATCGTAGATGCGACATTAGAGACTGCAATGGAATGAAACAAATTATAACAGATATTCAGCCCGAAATTGTCTTTCATCTGGCAGCTCAGCCCTTAGTAAGACGTTCTTATAATGACCCGCTAGAGACTTGGTCGACCAATGTTATGGGCACTGTTAACGTATTAGAGGCCTGCAGACTAACACCGAGTGTTAAAGCAATAGTAGTGGTTACTTCAGATAAATGTTACGAAAATTTCGAGTTGTCTAGAGGATATCGTGAGGATGACAGTCTAGGTGGGTACGACCCATACAGCGCGTCAAAGGCCGGATCAGAATTAGTTTCTGCTAGTTATCAGAGAGGGTTTTTTAATGCTGAGGCCGGTGCATTGTTGGCAACAGCTCGAGCTGGAAACGTTGTTGGCGGAGGCGACTGGTCAGACGATCGGCTTATTCCAGATTTAGTCCGAGCCGTTTGCGAAAATAAATCCCTTGAAATCCGTTCACCTAACGCAACTCGACCATGGCAGCACGTTTTGGAGTCTTTAAGTGGTTATCTTTTGCTTGGACAAAAACTATTGATGGGTTGTCGTGAGGTAGTTGGCCCATGGAATTTTGGCCCACAAATTACGGATAATCTGACCGTGGTGGCGGTGCTTAAGAAATTAAAAAAGGCGTGGTCAGACATTAAGTGGCATGAAATTACGAGTCCACAGCCGTATGAAGCACGGCTACTTTACTTAGATAGTAATAAGGCACACAGTAAATTAAATTGGCAACCGGTTTGGAATATTGATCATACGATAAAACAAACGGTGGACTGGTATAAACAATGGCTCCATGGAGGGAATGTCATCAGCAAGGAGCAGTTGGCTAGCTATTTGGCTGATGCAAGTTATGCTAAGATTGAATGGACTAAACCGTGAAAATTCTATCAACACCTATTCGCGATTTAATGGTTGTGAGGGGTTGTCCCATCATAGACAAGCGGGGTGCTTTTTCGCGGCTCTATTGTGAAGAAGAATTGGCACCTGTCATCGATGGTCGTCGTATACTTCAAGTTAATCACTCCACAACAGCCAAGGTTGGCACTGTCCGAGGAATGCATTTTCAACACCCTCCCCACACCGAAATGAAGTTTGTACGATGCATAAAGGGGAAAATTTGGGATGTGGCCGTTGACTTACGCGCAGATTCAGCAACATTCTTGAACTGGCATGCAACACAACTTAGCCCGTCAAATGGTTCCATGATGGTAATACCAGAGGGTTTTGCCCACGGATTCCAATGTCTTGAGGAGGATAGTGAACTACTTTACTTGCACACGGCCTTTTACAATCACGAGGCCGAAAGACGTATAAACTATGGAGACCCTATTCTCAATATACATTGGCCGATCCCAGTAACGGATTTGTCGCTTAAAGACGCACAATGTGGTTTTTTGAAGCACGATTATGAGGGAATGACTCTATGAATTGTCGGCATTGTAAAGCTTCATTGGTTGAGACATTTCTTGATCTAGGATTTGCACCCCCATCAAACGCTTATCTTAAATCAGCTGACCTCTCAAAGCCCGAGAAATACTTCCCATTAAAGATTATGGTTTGTACAGTTTGTTGGTTAGTGCAGACCGAGGATTATGCAGAGGCAGGTGAGCTTTTCAATTCAGACTATGCCTATTTTTCAAGCACCTCCAAGAGTTGGCTTTCGCACGCGGCAACGTATACCGAAAAGCAAATGAAAATGCTAGGCCTTAATAAAAGCAAATTTGTTGTTGAAGTGGGATCCAATGATGGCTACCTACTCAAAAACTTTTTAGCAAATGGAGTCCCATGCCTCGGCATCGAACCCACCACTAGTACCGCCACTACAGCTGAGAAGCTGGGCATCCCAGTTCTTCGAGAGTTTTTTGGAGAAGTGCTTGGTAAAAGACTTGCATCTGAGGGCAGACAAGCTGACTTAATTATAAGTAACAATGTTTATGCCCACGTCCCAGATATTAATGATTTTACGATGGGTCTAAAAGCTTTACTTAAACCAAACGGCACCATCACTCTAGAGTTTCCGTATGTCAGGAGGTTGATTGAACACAACCAATTCGACACTGTTTATCACGAACACTTTTCTTATCTGTCTTTATATACAACGGAACGAATTTTTAAAATGGCAGGCCTGAGAATTTGGGATGTGGAAGAATTGCCAACCCATGGGGGTAGTTTACGTATTTATGGTTGTCATTTTGAGGATACTCGCGTGACCACAAATGCTCTGGAGAGGTTGCTAACTGAGGAGGCTCAAAGCGGCTTGCAAAAGGCCGAAATTTATAAAAATTTTCAAATCCAAGCAAATAAAGTGAAAAACGATTTGCTGAGTTTTTTAATAAAACAAAAAAATGCAGGGAAAAGTGTTGTGGCTTATGGTGCGGCTGCGAAGGGCAATACGTTACTTAACTATGCAGGCGTTAAAGGTGATTTGCTCCCCTTTATTTGTGATGCCGCCACTTCTAAACAAGGGAAATATACACCAGGAAGTCATATTCCGATTTTGCCACCAAGCGCCCTTTTGTCTGGGTTTTGGGATTTTGTTCTTATTCTTCCATGGAACATAGCGGAAGAAATAATGTCGGAATACTCTGAGCTTTTGGCCAGTGGAACAAAGTTTGTAACTGCTGTTCCGGAGATGCGTACCCTATGAAGACCCGTATTCCATATACAAAACCATCCATCACTGAGTTGGAGGTAGAATACGCGACAGATGCGGTTTCCCGTGGCTGGGGCGAACATTGTTATGAATACATTGAACGTTTTGAAGATATGTTTAAAAAGCATTTAAATACTCAATTCGCTATCGCCACTTCAAGTTGCACTGGTGCTCTGCACATGGGAATGGCTGCTTTAGGTATTGGTCCTGGCGATGAGGTTATTATGGCTGATACCAATTGGGTTGCGACTGCGGCACCAATTTGTCACCTGGGTGCGCGTCCAGTCTTTGTTGATATTCTTCCAGATTCCTGGTGCATTGATCCGGACAAAGTGGAGGCTGCAATAACGGGTAGTACCAAGGCTATTTTGGCAGTGCACCTCTATGGAAATTTATGCAACATGAGCAGATTACTAGCCATTGGTGAGAAATATGGTATTCCTGTCATTGAGGACGCGGCAGAAGCACTTGGTTCAGTTTATAGTGATAGACGTGCCGGTTCTATGGGTGTCTTTGGGACATTCTCATTTCATGGTACAAAAACTGTGACAACTGGTGAGGGTGGCATGTTTGTCACGAGTGATGGCGCTCTTTTTGAGCGCGTGCTTACCTTAAGTAACCATGGAAGAGCACGTGGCCAATCAAAACAGTTTTGGTCAGATATGGTTGGTTTCAAATATAAAATTTCTAATATTCAGGCAGCAATCGGATGTGCGCAGCTTGAACGCATTGATGAATTAATTGACAGAAAGCGAGAGATATTGGCCACCTATCAAAAACATCTGATCATACCACCTGGGATAAAGATGAATCCAGAGCCAAAAGGAACCACAAATGGCGCTTGGATGCCCACTGTTGTGTTTGACAAAAATTCTGGCGTGAGAAGGGGGGGTATTTTAAAAGCGTTTGAGTGTGAAAACATTGATGCGCGCGTGTTCTTTTGGCCATTGTCCCAAATGGAAATGTTTGATTCGGTGGAAACAAATACCAACGCATGGGACATTCCTGCAAGGGCCATTAATTTACCGAGTTTCCATGATATGACCGAAGATGATATTCATCGTGTAATTTCTGTCATAACAAAATTGGTCCAGTGAATAAAGTCGCAGAAAAGGTAAAGACTTGTTGGAATATTCAAATCTCATCCGATCTGTTTCCAGCAATTATGTTTTTTAAGCAAAATTTTTAATTTCAGGCTAGTTTGTTGCAGGTCTTCCAATCACTGCAAAAGATGTTTTTAATTTCCAATTAAAGCCTTTTGTATAAAAGTATTTTTTATCTTTTCTTTACAATGCGGGGAGAACATTACTTTATGGATAAATATGAAGAGTTTTTGTTAGAAAGAGCCAACGCAATAAGACATCTAGGAAATGACTCAAATCTCAAAAAGCTAGGAGTTCGCTTTGTCCGCGATACAGCGAAATATAAGTACTCCTACAACTTTGATTGGATGGGAAGGCCGATTATCCAATTTCCGCAAGATATTGTGGCGATGCAAGAGCTTATTTGGCGTGTCAAGCCTGACCTGATTATTGAGACTGGTATTGCACATGGTGGTTCCCTTACCATGAGCGCGTCTATGCTGGCACTGTTAGACTATAGTGATGCTGTGTCGAACAAAAAAATTGTTGATCCATTAAAATCTAACCGCAAGGTCCTAGGTATTGACATCGATATCCGCAAACATAACCGGTTGGCTATCGAGCGGCATCCAATGTCCCATTTAATCCAAATGATTCAAGGCTCGAGCATTGACCCTGAAATCGTACAGGAAGTTCAAAACGTGGCAAGGGACTATCAGCGCATTCTCGTTTGCCTTGACTCTAACCATACGCATGAGCATGTACTCTCAGAATTACAGGCCTACGCACCATTAGCCAGTTTGGACAGCTATTGCGTTGTGTTTGATACGATTATTGAGGATTTGCCGGTGACGATGTTTCCAGATCGTCCTTGGGGAATTGGAAATAACCCAAAGACGGCTGTCAAAGAGTTTTTGGAGTCACATCCTGAGTTTGAAATCGATGAAGATATCCAAAATAAACTCCTAATAAGCGTTGCGCCAAATGGTTATTTAAAGCGTGTTTCAAACGATTGATGGTTTGGAGGGTAGACTTCCTTCAATTTGCTAGCATTAATAATTTAATTGGCAGTTTCATTCAGTTCAAAGAATAGCCTGAGATCAATTTATGGAATTGACTATTAGATGTGTCCCGCAGCAGGACATCGTTTAAATAAGTAAGGATAAACATCAGTTTTCCGAGTGCTTATAACTGGCAACTATTTTGCGCTGCGATTACATTTTGACTCGAACCGCAAGGTGGGCACAATGGCTCTTTGAAAATTTCCATCTTTCTCTCATGGAATTTTTAGGATTATGGATGTAATGCGTCTTGCTGTAAGGATATTTAATCCCTTTAAAATTTTCCAAAAGGAGGTTGCAGGGTGAAGTGATTAGTGAATGGAAGGACGGAAAATGAGAGTGATGCTATGGGGTGGTAAAAGCAAAGCTAGGATCATCATCGAAATGATCTCTGAAATCTATAACGATAAAGCTGAGATTGTTGGCATATTTGATAAGTTGCTTGATGAAACACCTTTCCACACTAACATAAAACTGTATTCAGATAAGATTGGGTTAGATTATCTTACTGAAATTGCTGACCATTTTGTTGTATGCGCTGGCGGTGAGCACGGTTATGCAAGATTTAAAATTGCCCAAAAATTAATTGAGAAAGGTTTGAAGCCTATAAGCTTGATCAGTAAGCATGGATTATTAGATAAAGTAGAAAAGTGTGGGGAAGGTGTGCAAGTGATGCCCGGGGCGGTAGTACATAAATTTTCATCTTTGGGCAGGCAGTGTATAATAAATACTAATTCAACCGTCGACCATGAATGTGTTTTGGGTGATGGCGTTCATGTTATGGTCGGCGCATCGATAGCTGGTGCAGTCAGCATTGGGAATTTTTCCACTATCGGAACTAATGCGACAATATTGCCAAATTTGCACATTGGAAAATATGTTTATGTTGGAGCCGGTGCCGTTGTAACGACTGATATTGAGGATTATGCCGTTGTTGCGGGGGTTCCGGCTAAGACCATTAAAAGTTTTACACCTATTTTTGACTCTTCGATTTTCGACTAATTTAAGAGCGGTGCACTAAACAAATGAGTGACCTCTACAAAAGGCAGAAAATTTTCGTTATCGACTATTGTAGTTTTCATAAGGTTGCTTAATCAAACGCATTGAATGACTTGCTGAAGTTAAGGAAGTTATCTCTACACGGATAGCAAAACCAACATTTATGCAGAAAGTTTTACGATTGTTGGTAAAGGGCTTTAAGCGGTGTAGTTTGAACGACAATTACACACGCTTAAAGACATTTGGATAAGCTCAAACCTCAAAACATAGCCCCGATATCGGATGGTGAGGTCGCTTTGTATAATGACAACGATTGTGCGGTAGCTGATTGAAACGGGACTTACGTCATTTAATTTGCAAATTTGAGGGAACTTTGTGGAGTTCACTGTGGAGTATTCGTTTCAAAGGGATATAGCTTCGTGCAGCGCCGGCAAATTACGAGAGAATAAGCGCATTTATTACACTATCCTGCAGGGTCAAAAATAAAAGCGCTTGGAAATAGTCTATCTTTTAGAACGTGATCTTTTTTTTTCAAATTTATAAGTTCGGCTTTTGAATTAAAAACTTCTTCATCTTTTCAATCAAGGTTGTCCGGCGGAGTTTTAAACTATCTGCGGCAAGGCTCACCATGCCATCACTTTTTTCCAATGCAGCCTCAATCAAAACTATTTCAACCTCCTGCAAATGTCGACGAAGGTCGATGTTATCAAAAAAGGCAAACCAATCTTTATAATGGGTTGGATGGGGCAGTGGCACCTCTGTTACTGCCGCGTCATCATTGTCAGAAATTTTCTCTCCAAGGTCGGCTGTAGCGGCCCAAAGAGCATCTTGTTCCTCGACGGGGTCAGGCGCGCGCAAACGTAAAAGGTGGTCGCGCACATGCTTGGCCTCAAGCTTTGAACCGGGAAATAACAAACAAGCCCGTTCAACGACATTTCGTAATTCGCGAACATTTCCGGGCCATGTGTAGCGCATGAATTCCTGTACCGCACTATCATCAAAGTCAGGTAGTGTCCCAAAGTCATTCTGTTTTTTGATCGCTTTCTTCAACGCCGTGACGATTTGTGGTATATCAACAGCTCGTTCTGCTAGTTCCGGAATTTTGATTGGGAATACGTTGATACGGTAAAATAGGTCTGCCCGAAATTTTCCAGCCTCTATATCGGCTTCAATGTTCTGATGCGTGGCGCAAACGAGTCGTAAATCAATAGGAATATCCTTGCCACCACCAACCCGTTGTATGGTCCGACTCTCAATTGCGCGGAGTAATTTCGCTTGAAGCGGAAGCGGCATATCACCAATTTCATCAAGAAATAATGTTCCGCCCGATGCCATTTCAAAGCGTCCTTGGCGCATTTTATCTGCACCAGTAAAAGCGCCTTTTTCATAGCCAAATAATTCAGACTCCAACAATTCAGCTGGAATTGCTGAACAATTGATTGATATCATTTCCCCCTTTCGGGGTGAATTTTTGTGAATACTGCGAGCTACTAGTTCTTTTCCAGTTCCAGTCGCCCCTTGAATAAGAATTGTTGTTTTTGTAGGTGCAGCAATATCAATAAGCCTGCGCACATCGCGCATTGCCGCAGATTGGCCAACGAGTTCATTTTCATCCACTTGTATAGCTCAACTAAAATTATAAAAACTGACCTGTTTATAAAACCACCCTAGACTATGGTGTCAGAAAATTGAACTAAAAAATAACCCGGTTGATTGGTCGCGTCAGAAAAATGGACTGTTTAAGATTATGGGTTACGTAATAAAAAAACAAAACAAAAACAATGCGATGAAATTTTTATTTCGGCATTTTTTAATTTGGCTCGTATTTTGCCTTTATCCGACTGCAAATTTAGTCGGGAGACAAAAAATATGTTTAGAGTTTGTATTGAGAAAAAGCTTCTGCCCATGGCAGACATGCTCCTCGATATCTTCACGATGAGGATGGCACAGGCCGTTTTTTATGAAGATACTACTGCACAATCAAGCGGTGCCGATGCTGCCGGTTTTGGAACTTCAAAAATCCCACAAATTCAGGATGTATTTTTGTGTAGTGCTGAGTTTGCCGAGCAGAACGGTGGAACGACGGGAATTGTTGATCTGGCCCGCGGTATGAAAGCCAAAAAGCTTATGATTATTGGGCATGATGATAGTGATCAATTTTTCGTCTCCCACGAAATGAATGGCAAACTTATCCGGCTAACTGTTCCAATTTCAGCCGAAAAAACGCCAATCGCGACAAACTACAGCCTGCAAATGGCGGTTACGCTGTGCCTTGATGATGAACACGTGGCTGTTGCTGATCCATCAAGCCGACAGTTAATGGCACTAGCTCATCGTGTTGCGACAACAGATGTAACAGTATTTGTCAATGGACCGACCGGGACCGGTAAGGAAGTGTTGGCTAAATTTATTCACAATCAATCGAGCCGTCGCGACAATGCATTTGTTGCTGTTAATTGTGCCGCCATTCCAGAGAATATGTTGGAGGCTATTTTATTTGGTCACGAAAAGGGTGCTTTTACTGGTGCATCAACTGCGAACAGGGGCATTTTTCGTGCTGCTGATGGTGGCACGTTGTTACTTGATGAAATTTCAGAAATGCCACTCTCCCTTCAAGCAAAATTATTGCGCGCGCTTCAAGAGCGTAAAGTTACACCGCTGGGAAGCCAGCGAGAGGTTGACGTTGATGTTAGGGTCATAGCAACAACAAATCGGGAAATGTTGTCCGAAATAAGGGAAGGAAAATTCCGCGAAGATTTGTTTTATCGATTAAATGTGTTCCCATTGACAACCCAGCATTTGGCTCAACGGCCCGACGATATAATCCCAATCAGCAGTATTCTTTTGGCGCGTCACAGTCCAGTACTTGAGGATCTTCCGTGTATAGACAATGAAGCGGCTGACTTACTCTTATCTTATGGGTGGCCGGGCAACGTCCGCGAGCTTGAAAACGTTTTGCAGAGGGCCATTGTGTTATCTTCAGGCGGAAAAATTATGTCGGGGGATATTATGGTGGATGGCGCGTTGCAAGACCGATTTGCAGCAACTGTGACCACTGAAATGGCACTCTCAAAAAGTTTATCAGCCTAAGAAATTAAGAGGAAATTATGAGTAAGATTTTGTCAAACACGGGTCCAATTTCATCACTTCGTGCGCAGCTTCGGGCTCAGGCCGAAGCTGCGCTTAAGCCTGAAACTAATAGTATTTTGTTTGGTGATCGAATTAGTGGCGCAATAAAAGAAGTGGCCAACGCGCAAAACGATGCAGCTGAATTAACAAAAGCCTATGAGTTGGGTACTGAAAATGACATTTCGAAAGTGATGATTAGCCAGCAGGTTTCAAGCCTTGGATTTCAATTGACTCTGAATGTGAGAAACAAAATGTTGAGCGCCTACAAAGACATTATGAATATGCCGGTATAACCGATGGGAAGCGATCAGGCTGAAATAGGTATATTTTTCGCCATATAACAGTAAAATAAAAACAATCAGGACACAAATCATGGCCGATGCAGTTGTAAGTCAAAACAGTGAAATAGTCTCAAATGAAACTGGGGTTCTAAAGCAAGCGGGCACCCTTGTTACACAAGTCAGAAAAATGTACGGTCAACCTGCATTTCAACGCTCTTTGCCAACAATAGTCGCGCTGGTGGTCGTCGTTTTTGGGCTTGGCTTTTATCTTTGGGCTCAGCAACCCGTAAGAACAACGCTATATGCAGGATTGCCCGAAGCTGAAAAATCACGCGTGATTGACGCATTAAAGAACTCTGGCGTAGACGTGTCTCTGGATCCTGTGACCGGAGATGTGCTGGTCCCAAATGGCAGTTACCACAGCTCACGCATGACCCTTGCTGCTCAAGGCCTTCCCGCCTCGGCGGCAAATGGTTATGAACAGTTAGATTCAATTCAAATGGGGTCAAGCCGATCAGTTGAGGCTGCAAGATTAAAGCAATCTCAGGAAGTAGAACTCGCAAGATCTATTAGTGAAATTGATATGGTAATGAGTGCCAGAGTGCATTTAGCGTTGCCCGATAAAGAAGTTTTTGTTCGTCAACAAGCTGAGCCTTCAGCGTCGGTATTTGTCCAACTTGCAAGAGGGCGAAGCCTAGGCCGTTCAAAGGTTGAAGCAATCACACATCTTGTCTCTTCATCCATTCCGAACCTTGCAAAAGAAAATGTTTCAGTTGTTGACCAAAATGGAAATTTACTATCTAGAAATAATGGTAGTGTTGAGGGTCGGCTTTCAGACTCTCAACTTGAACATCGAATCCGCCTCGAAGATATTTACAGATCTCGAATCAAATCTTTAGTATCTCCAATAGTTGGTGTGGGCAATGTTAATGCTCAAATCAACTTGGACATAGATTTTACACGTAGTGAAATCACAGAAGAGATTGTAGATCCTAATGGAAATGCGTTGCGGAGTGAGCAAAATACGTCGGATAAAACTTTGGCGGCAAAGGCAAAGGGCATTCCGGGTGCGGTGGCAAATACTCCGCCATCAGCAGTAGACCTAAATACACAGAAAACGGGCGATGTGGATGCTGGAGATGAATTGCGCTCACAATCCTCCAGTGAAGTTAAAAATTACGAGGTTAGCCGGACTGTTTCCAGTACGATGAAACCATCAAATGTGATCCGAAAAATAAACGCAGCGGTTCTTGTTCGTGAGCGTATTATTGTGGATCCTGAGACAGGTCTTCCAACACCACAGAAAATGACAGAGGGCGAGTTATTACAGATCGAAAAACTTGTTGCTGATGCAATTGGCATTAACAAGGAACGCGGTGACAGTCTCACAGTTTCGAGTGCTCCTTTTGTTAGCACTGTGTCAGAGGGTGTTTACCAGAAATGGTTTGAGAAGCCGTATATGAGATCTATCATAAATCAGGCGGGTTTTGTTTTAATCCTTGGTATTGTGATCCTTGGCGTTGTCCGTCCATTGCTCAGTCGTATTCTTATCCCAGCCTCTGTTCCTGGCGTAGGTGGTGTCGCTGGTGCCGAAGATGAGATTGATATTGACCAGATTGAGGTTGCTGAAGGTGAAAGCCTTGAGGATATAAAGGCAAAGCTTAAGCCGAAAAAAGCTGCAATTTCGGCTGAAATGCTGGATACTGCAAACACCTATGACGATAAAGTTGCAGTGATACGTATGATTGTGTCTGATGAGGCAGGCCGAGTATCCAATGTCTTCAAGTCAATGATGTCACGTGACATGAGCTAACCATCAGGAATTTGAAAAAGAAAAGGTGAGTGAAATGGCTGCTCCAGCAGAAGAACAACAAGAAAACAGAGATGGTTCTACGTTTGATCAACTGACCGGCACACAGAAGTCAGCCATCTTGATGATGTTGATTGGTGAGGATGAGGCCTCAGAAATCCTGAGAAATCTGTCACCGCGTGAGGTTCAGCATCTGGGCACAGCAATGTACTCAGTACAGGGCCTTGATCAGGAAACAGTAAATCTTGTTCTTGATGAATTTCTTGCGATTATCAAAGCTCAAACCAGCCTTGGAATGGGTGCAGGTAATTATATTCGCAATGTAATGACCAAAGCGCTTGGTGAGGATAAATCTCAGTCAGTTTTGAGCCGAATTGCTCCATCAACAAGCTCTCGACCAATCGAAATTCTTGATTGGATGGATGCGCGTTCAATCGCCGAGTTAATTGCAGATGAGCACCCGCAAATTGTCGCCTTGGTTATTTCATATCTTGATGCGGGGCTTGGTGCAGATGTTCTTGGCTTGCTTCCTGAGGAAGCGCAAGCTGAAGTGATCCGTCGTATCGCAACTCTCAAAACTGTTGGACCAGACGCACTACGCGAGCTTGAGGATGTTATGCAACGCAAATTTAAAGCAAACACCTCGCTTCGCGCAACTCAGGTAGGCGGCATTGACGCAGCGGCGCGGATTATGAATTTTACGCAGCAGGCCATGGAAGGTCGAATT
>MDTD01109945.1_pt1 | contig 12833 bp, 9 predicted proteins | sample 811221 | NCBI WGS metagenome assembly MDTD01 (sample SAMN05326646, study PRJNA326480) | marine metagenome | isolation source: seawater | place: Pacific Ocean: South West | collected 2011 | reverse complement strand
TCAAAAATCGCAGTCCCATGGGCCCTTCGTCATCCAGGAAAATCCACCATTTGAGAGCTTTTAGTGCCGCTATCAGCCTTTTATTTCTGCTCGGTTGCCTGGGAGCAGGGCAGGCGGTGGAAGCTCGATCAAAGAATTCGAAATTCAAAGGTTATTTCGCCCCCTGTCACCTGGTCTCTCCATTAAGAGATGACCTGGTCTACACACCGGTGGGCAGAGGAAGAATCACCTCAAAAGCCGGATACAGAGTCCATCCGGTTACTCGCAGGCATAGTTTTCACAGCGGCGTAGATCTTGCTGCCAAGCTCAACGACAAGGTCTACAACCTTCTCGACGGCATCGTCACCAGGGTAGGCTGGAGGGGCAACCTCGGATGCGCTGTGGAGGTTTATCACCCCTATCCCAACGTGAAGACCATCTGCGGTCATTTAAACGCCTACAGCGTAATGCCGGGCATGTTCGTAAGACGGGGACAGGTTCTGGGCTACGCCGGAACCACAGGTAGATCCACCGGAGTGCATCTACATTACACCGTTATTCGAGCGGATACAAAAGACTACATTGAACCGCTGGAATTTCTAAAATTGGTCCCGAGCTATGTGGCCGCGCTGAAAACAGCTCGGATTCAATCAAGTGCCCAACAGCGCATAAAAACCATGGAAGAGGTGGCGAAAGAGCCCATCGACACCGACGACGAAGATTTACCCGGAGATCCTGAACATCCCTGAGCGAGCCCGCCTAGCATGACACCCTCCAAAACTGAAGAGCTGAAAGTAGCAGCAAATGACTGCTTTGTTTTAGGTGACTGGGCCGAGGCGGAGAATATTTATCGCCAGGCCATGGTGCGAATAGATGCCCTGGACGACGATGACAAAAACAGGGAAGAAAACATTCTCTTGATGATGGATTATGCTCGGCTTCTCTATCTAAAAGAACGAAATCTAGAGAGCAGAGCCCTCAGTGACCGCGTTCTTTCTATGCTGGATAGTTCGTTTCCGAACTCAACCCTTTTGAAAGTAGAAAGCTATCTGCGTATGGCCGAGACACTCTCTTTTTTCGAAGAACTTGACGAGACCCTGAACTATCTAAACGAAGCAGAAAAGCTCTGTGAGAGCCTTGAAGGCGAAAAGAGAGCAATTCTTGTAACCATCCTCTCCACCCATGCAGCCTACGTTTTATCCAACGAAGAGAGCGACAAATTTAGTGAGGCTGAGTCCCTGATTGAAAGAGCAGAAAAAATAGTTGCAGAACTCGGTATTGAATCCGGTGAAGATCTAGCAAATTATTTCTCTACCAGAGCCATCTGTATTCAGCTAAAAGGAGAGATTGACGCTGCTCAAAAGTATTATCTTCTGGCTCTTGAAGCGCTAAAAGAGACGCCTCTATCCCCTTGCTTCGGTGAGGCTTGCTTTGGCTATGCCACCCTGAGAGCCACGGACAGCAAATTTAGTGAATCCCTCAGCTTCCTGGAAGAAAAAATAAAAGAGAAAGAGGTTGAATTGGGCCAGGATCACCCAATTCTAAAAAGAGCCATCTCAGCCCTTGCCCTAACCTACTCGGCCTGCGGAGAGCTGAACGAGGCGGAGCTGCAAGCCCAGCGCTATAACCGCATAGTAGAAATGATGGGGAATCCGGGAGGAGAGCTAAAGATTGACTGTCTACGAATCCTTATCGATATCCTCCAACAACAATCAAGATTTTCAGAAGCCCAGGTGCTGCTGGCGAGAGCAAATGATCTTGCAGAATCCATGGGGAATCAAGTCATTCAAGTGAGATTGACCATGGACCTGGCCAGGTTAAAACTCGACCTGGGAGAATTCAGAGATTCCGTCGAATTATACGAAAAGTCCCTGGCGCTGACTAAAAAACTGAAAGGTCCGGATCATTTTGAAACCGCTATCTGCCTGGGTCTTCTGGGCAATGCCTATTTCGCCGTTCAGGACTTCGAGAAAGCGGAAGACTATATAAGGCAGTCCATAAAACTCTCATCCCAGCAAGAAGAATTCTTCGGAAATCTGCTTGGCTCGGACAACTACCGATACCTGGGATTGGTATGTCTACAACAGAACAAACTGGAAGAAGCCGAGGATGCTTTTTTAAAGGCTCTATCCATGCTGGAGACCACGGACATGGATAACACCCTGCAGGTGGCCGAGACCTTAAAGTACATGGGAGAGTTATATGAAATAAAAGAGGAATATGAGCTTGCCAGGCAAAACTATGAAAAAGCCCTTGCCCTGGTGAAAGAGATTCTCGGAGAGAACAATTTTGAAGTAGCCGACTACATATCCTGTCTGGCCGACATTTCGAGAAAAAAATCCCAGTACAAAGAAGCAGAATTACTCTATGAGAAAGCCCTGGCCATCTTCGAAGACACCCTCGGCCCCTCCCATCCGAGAACTTGTATCCTGCTACAGCGTTTCGGCGAAGTATCAATAGAACAAAACAAGTATGACCAGGCAGAGACATACTTCGCCCGAGCTTTGTCCCGCATGGAACAAACCCTGGGAAGCAACCATCCCGACGTGGGCTACACCAGTTATTGCCTGGGAGCAACCTATCACTGGAAAGAGTTACCTGCCAGAGCCGAGAAATTCTATCGCAAAGCGCTCAAAATCAAAGAAGAACAATTGGGACGCAAACATGCGGATCTAGCCACAATTATTGAACCACTTATCGATGTTCTAAACAGGCAGGGAAAGCAGAGCGAAGCCAACGTCTTAAACAGACGAATGATTGAAATCACAGGCTATGACCCAGCCTCTTCCGGCAAAGAGAACGACTGATTCTCAATTTATCATATAAAGATTGCCGTCCTGGCTACCGATACAAATTCCAGACTGGGAAATTGCAGGTGAGCTGATGATCGGCCTCTGGGTTTTATATCTCCACTTCACGCCACCATTTCTAATGTCTATTGCGTAGACCCTGGAGTCCGGACTTCCGCAATAAAGCCTGTTTCCGGCAACGGCAGGAGAAGAGGAGAGCAATGGAACCGGAGAATAAATACTAGCCTTCCAGTAAATTTTGCCGGTCTTTGAATTTAAACAGTACATCAATTTGTCGTCATTGCCGGCAAAGATTTTACCGCCGGTTCCGGAAGGAGTGATGGAGAAAGACTCCTGGCCGGTAAACTGCCACTTCACCGCACCACTGTGAAGGTCCAGAGCATAGAGTTTTTTGTCCCAGGCGCCGAAATAGACAAGTCCATCCATAATCAAAGGTGAACCGAGTATCTTACCGCCGGCTTTTGCTTGCCAAAATAGTGAACCGTCCCTGGTGGACAGCGCGTAAACTCCACCGGTATGGGTTGTGATTATGAGCATGCCAGGAACTACGGCAGGGGAAGCGGTGATTCTTCCCAGTCCGCCATTAATTACCTTTTTGGCTTTGCCTTCCGGATAATTCCATCTGATTTTACCGGTGTTGACGTCTACAGCATAAACATATCCGTCCCATCCGCCAAAGAATGCAACCCCATTTAGTATTGCCGGCGATGAAGAGACACGGTCGGCAGTCTTAACGCTCCATTTGATCTGACCTGTTTTAGGGTCGATTCCATAAACCTTGTGATCCTCACAGCCAACAACCAGGATTTGATCATTAACCGCCGGAGAACTTTTAACTTTATCCCCTAACTTAGTCTTCCACAACATGCGTCCGTTGCGCTCATCCACCGCGTAGACATAAGTGTCGTCACTGCCGACATATACAACTCCTTTGTATATTGCTGGAGAAGAATCGATCGGACCTTCCGCCGGGAAAGTCCACTTAAGTTTTCCGATCGGCTGGAATGCCGCTCCCAATGCTACTTTCCCGGTGTGGCAGGGATTCTGCAAAAACATAGACCAGCTATTCCCGTACTGGGAAACGATCGAGGTTGTTCCCTGTAAAAGCGCCTCACGAGTCGGCTTCTGGACAGAGGTAGCTTCGGAGTTATGAACCGCTGATCCCTCCAGGGGTTTCTCCGCCGAAGTATTGCCGGCCGGATTTTCACTGGGGGTCGGAGCCTGGCAAAAGGCAGAGCCGACACCCACAAAAGGTAATGCCAATCCGACTAAATATGCGGTTTTTATCAAGCGACGGGTACGGTTGGACAGACTCATAAAAATCTCCAGAAGCTAAATGCCAACTCAGAATACATGCATTATAGAGAAAGAAAAAAAATTTTGTCGCCGTTTTTACTGACGAATTTCTTAACGGCCCCACCGGTAATATCATCTATATATGCAAAACATTGCCAATATGACGCACAAAAGCAATGCCCGGAATCCCTGATTCGGACTGGATTACGGCAGACGGATAATTTCTACTCGCCATGTAACTTGCCTATCATCAGTTTTTCAAGGATCGCAAAAAAAAGAAATTTTCCGGATTCTGCCTATAATCACTTGTCTAAACAAATCCGGGGTGCTATTATCCCTGCTTGTGAGAAGGAATGAGCATTTCCAATAAGGAGGAAACGCAATGAACCGAGCAGAGCTCGTCGAAAAGGTAGCCAAGGCTACCGGACAACCAAAATCGGAAATCACCCGAACACTGTCCGCAATGCTACATACAGTGACAGGTGCTCTCGCTAAAGGCGACAAAGTAACTCTTGTTGGCTTTGGTACTTTCGAGCGCCGCATGAGAAAAGCTCGCACTGGCCGTAACCCCAGAACTCTGGATCCGCTGAGAATACCTGCGGCTAAAGTTCCTGCGTTCCGCGCTGGTAAAGAGCTCAAGGACATCGTTAATGGCCGCATGAGACAGCCTTCTCTTCAGTTAGCTAAGGGCAAAGCTGCTCCTAAAGCTGCTGCTGTTAAAAAGAAAGCTGCTTCCAAGCCTGCTGCTAAAAAAGCAAAACCTGCTAAGAAAGCTAAAAAAGGCGGAAGAAGAAGATAGTTAATCAACAATTGAAGGCCTCTACCACTTCAATTGCTTAAATCAAAAAACGTGGATTAGGTAAGGTAGAATCATTCCACTCACTTTTCGAAGAGATCGGTATTTCCGGTCTCTTCATTTTTTTGCTTACGGGCAGCTGCGCTAATTGCCTTTCTCTTAGAACCGGCTAATAACGCCAACATCATGACATCCAGCCGTGAAACCGCCCCCTCTTTACTACTTCGAGAATTTTGAAATCATGGGCTTTTGCAAACTCTACCGAAATGTTTAGTCATGAGTATCTATAAACGCACCTCTTCTTTTACAGTTCATGATTAAAGACCGGAATTGCTAGGCTCAAGTATCCCCATATCCCCTCCATCCGGTTAATAAGAAAGAAACACCCAAACACCATAGTCATCGCACTATATTTCTTACGACTTGAGTATCCCTCAAGCCGTGGTGTGCTCCTGTGTCCACTTCAACCGGATGAGCCTACTGGGTTTTTATCAAAACAACCTGAATTTAGGAGCCACTACCATGAGCGAAAATGTTGCTATGGCCGGCTTTTCGATGGCAGACATCTTTAGCTGGCTTTCAACTTTGTTTTCCGCGAGCGACATCGCACTAATTCAAGCTTACCTGCCACAAATCCTCGTAGCGATGATTCTCGGTTCCTTGATAGGACTGGAAAGGCGTTACAGGGCAAAACAAGCCGGTGTGAGGACCTATCTGATTCTCACAGTCACCGCTTGCCTGGTCTCCATCACCGGATATCACCTCTACGACATAACAATGTCCGGAGATCCTGCCAGGCTTGCTCACGGTGTTTTGAACGGTGTGGGCTTCGTCGGTGCAGGCGTGATTCTAAGACGTGGATGGAACGCTTCGGGAGTGACCACCTCCGCTACGATTCTCTTCTCTGTCGGAGTAGGAATCGCATGCGGTCTCGGTCTTTATGCCCTGGCTGCCCTGACCACAATACTCTCCATTCTGGCTGTCAGCCTGACCTACAAGATCTTCCCCAACAACGACTTCGGAGGCAATGCCCTCAGGGTTGTCTGCCCGGTGGAGAACTTCAAGGAGGTCAGAAAACTCTTCGGTACCCATGGTGCAACCTATCGCATCGACCGGGTTCAGAAGCGGGGAGACACCGTCGAATTTCATATCCTCACCACCCTGGACGCCAAGAAACTCGACTTGCTTGTAGCCCGTCAGGTCTATAACGAGCATGTTATCGCTATTGAGATTCTCTGGCAGCCCAGCGACTGAGGAAACACAATCCATCAAGAAGGACTTCCCATGAAACATCTGATTCATGTTCTCCTGGTCGTATTCGCGGCCACTCTCGGAACGCTTCTGATCGGCATCGGAGCTTCGGCAAGCTCCTTCGCCGCGGCATTCATCTTTTCTGCAATCGCCACCGTGACAGTTGTTCCCCTGGGTGTCGGAAGCCTGATCCTGGGACGCAGCCTTTTCGGACTGATGCAAGCCGGCAGGCTGCTCCAGATGATCCTGTTCTGGCTGCTCATGTGGTTGGCGCTATCCCTGGCACCGGCCGCTGCTCTCACAGTTATCAGCGGTTGGCTCACCAGCCTGGTGATTCTCGCCGCGGTGATGGCGCTGGCTGCTCTGACCGGGGGCTTCAAATCCTCGTTCAAGCGCAGCTGGTTGCCGGAATTCCGCTCCAGCAAGAAGAGCTGACAGTGCTGAGTTAGCCGAAAAGTTAGCGGTTTATACAGAGGGGACAACTTTTGCCGAACGGCATGGGTTGTCCCTTCTTGTTTCTAAACTATTTTTACTATTCCTTATAATACTATCAACAACAAGAGGAAAAAACATCCCTGTGTTTTTTCCAAATTTGCGCTCTACTGATCCATCATTCATCTGTTATTCATCCGGAAAAGTTTCTTTCTTTGGGCGACGCTTTTTCGGAAACGGATCTTGCGGAGCATTTTTTGAAGCATCTGCTTCTGCGCGGCAATCTAAAAACAGTCTTGTGGTAGACCTGAAGAGAAACTCCATCAGGTAGAAAAGCCTTATAGAAATACTTAAAATAAAATCGATAAGCTCTATGAAAAATTTCAATATCGTCTCCGCCCTTGCTCCGGCAAGCATCGACAGAAGCATAGACACAAAGAGAAAAAGAAACACCGGGGAGATCAGATTGATCCAGATAAAGTCGAACAGCATTTGCTCTCACCTCCGGAGAGTAGGAAAGACAAATTGAAGGATTTGACTGGTTTGTGGACAGAGACCCTCGAAAAATCGGAAAACTAGATATTCATCCACTGAGTCTATGGAGCACGGAACCCTGGATAAATGTCTTGACGGATCAAAGAGACAAGAGCGACAGACCAAAGAGCACACCTGAAAAGATAATTCAGCCGTATCAGAGCGATTCTTATTCACCCATGAAGGAAAAAACTCTCCGGGAAAACAACTGCGTCAACTTCGTTAACTAATTCAACTAAGTCAATCCAGACGGACAAGTGCATGAAGTTACAAATAGCTTCAAGAAACCCCTTGAAAAGCAAAAGAGAAAAAGCGGTTACCGCACTAGACGTCAGTCGAGCGGCTCAAGAGAAGAAAGTGAGCTTGGTCTAAATTTTCGCGTAATATCAATACACTAGAAATGAGATCAGGTCTGGTTGTAATAGTGACCTTCTATATGTAACTGTGATGACAATACGTTTTCTTGAATATTCAACGGTTTCTACAAAGCTTAAATAAAGCGATTCCTGCATCTACCCCCTAACAACGCAGACACGGAGTGTCTCGTTTTCCTCCCGCTGCTCTTCCCCGCAAGGTATAGACCAGCAAATCAACTAGATGCTTATCAGGAAGAAGCAATCTTGTCTCATACCAAAACAAGAAGGCCAAGTACGATGAGAAGTCTTTACTCGCTATTGATGGCCCTGGCGATGATGATCTGCCTCGGCTCAAGCATTGCGGTAGCTCAGACTACCAACGCTATCGATGATTCCCCCGTTTCAGTCGAACTTCTGGCCGACAAGTCGGCAGTTGTTCCGGGAAGCACTCTCAAGGTGGCAGCTCGGTTCAAACTGGAGGAAGGCTGGCACATTTACTACAAAGACCCCGGCGAAACAGGCAGAGCAACCACCATGGAGCTCCATCTGCCCCAGGGTTTCGATGCCGGCGAGATTCAGTGGCAAACCCCTCATGAATTCCACGACTTCGGAATGAAGTCATTCGGATACGAGGGCGAGACCACATTGATCATTGCAGTCCAGGTTCCCGATGATCTCAAGCCCGGCGAACCGCTCAAGATTGCAGCCGACCTGACCTGGCTTGTCTGCCAGACCTCCTGTGTTCCAGGTTCTGCCACGCTCGAGCTGGAACTGCCTGTTGTGGCTGACGCCGCTCAGGCAGCACCCACCCACGAAGAAATCTTCGGGTCCAAAAGCTCTAATGGCAGTGATTCCGTGTTCGATCAGGACTTCAACCTGGAGAAGCGATCCGACGGCGTGCTGGGCTTCCTCAAGTACCTGCTCTTCGCCTTCATCGGCGGACTGATCTTGAACCTGATGCCCTGCGTTCTTCCGGTGGTCTCCATGAAAGTGATGTCTTTCATCCGAGAAGCCGGCGAGAGTAAGTCTCGGGTGATGAAGCATGGCTTCGTCTATGCCCTGGGCACGGTCTCCACCTGCCTGGTACTGGCTCTGGCTGTGATAGGCCTGCAAGTAGCCGGCTACACCGTCGGTTGGGGCTTCCAGTTCCAACAGCCGGTTTTCCTGCTGGCTATGGCTACCCTGGTGGCAATCATGTCCCTGGGTCTCTTCGGGGTTTTCATGGTCAATGTCAACTCCGGCGATAAGCTTCAGGAGCTATCCCATCAAGGCGGCTACACAGGCTCCTTCTTCTCAGGGGTTGTCGCAACGATCCTGTCCACACCCTGCACCGCCCCATTCCTGGGCACCGCCATCGGCTTTGCTTTTGCTCAACCGTGGTGGGGAATCATGCTGATCTTTGCCTCCATCGGAGCAGGTCTGGCATTCCCTTACCTGCTTCTCAGCCTCAATCCTGCCTGGCAGAAATACATTCCGAAGCCGGGAGCCTGGATGGAGTACTTCAAGCAGGGAATGGGATTCCTCTTCCTCTGCAGCGCGGTATGGCTGCTCTACGTGCTTGGACAGCAGGTCGGCAGCGAAGGCTTGATCGGCGCGCTCGTGTTCATCCTTGCCACCAGTTTTGGTGCATGGCTGATCGGCACCTTTGCCGACTTCAACGCGACCCGTAAGAGAAAAGTTGTGGTCTGGATTATCGCCGCAATCATCTCGACCACGAGCCTCTGGTATTTCACCTGGGACACCGTCATCCAGCCTCCCGCACTGGCTGTGACCAACTCAGGCACAGTGGTGGCCGACAACGGGATTACCTGGCAAACTTTCTCCAGGGACTCCGTGGACAAGCACCTCCAGGATGGCGATGTGGTCTTCATCGACTTCACAGCCGACTGGTGTCAAACTTGCAAGCTCAACGAAAAGACAGTTCTGTCCAGCAGCGCTGTGGGCGACAAGTTCAAAGCAGCCAATGTCCAGGCTCTCAAAGGTGACTGGACCCTCAACGATCCGGTCATCACCGATGTCCTGAGGAAGTTTAATCGCTCCGGCGTGCCGCTTTACGTTGTGATGAGCCCTCACAGGCCCAGCACACCGATCGTCCTGCCGGAGCTTCTGACGGAACAGATGGTCTTAGACGCCATCGACAAGGCTCTTACGCCTTAACCTCCTTTCCTCCAGCCAAATGGCGACCAGGTTGCGCAACCTGGCATAAAACCGGAGAAGTTCTCTATCTCCGGAAGAAATAAAAACTTCAGGAGGACTGCTATGAAAAGCATCCTTACCCTAGTGGCAACTGGCCTGGCGCTTCTCGCGCTGGGCATCGCGTTCATCGTCGCCCCCCAGGCGCAAACTCATAACGGTGCGGCTTTCACGGCCAAGAACGTAAAAATTCCTGTTTTGAACGACAGCAATTTCTACAAGACCGTCAAGGACTCCAAGACCATCGTGGTCGTGGACTTCTATGCGGACTGGTGTGGTCCCTGCAAACAGATCGCCCCGTCTATCCAGCAACTTGCCAACGAATTCAAAGGCAAAGTGCTGGTGGTCAAAGTGAACGTGGATCACGCTCCGGAGGTCAGCAAACAGGAAGGCATTCGCAGTATTCCCACTGTGGCTGTCTTCCTGCCTGGCTCCGACAAAGCTTCCGATCGAATGATTGGAGTGCAGACTTATGAAACTTACAAGAGCTGGATTGAGAATCATCTGCGCAAGAATCCCGGCAAGTAACTAACCTGCTTGCCCGCCAGAGAGCATCTCTCGTACGGATGGTCTCAAGAGAGCCGGAAGAATTCACTGCAATGTGGATCTTCCGGTTTTCTCTTTATTTGAGTTTTTACGATATTTTATAGTATCTCTTCAAAAAGAAAAGGGAAGCCATTAACTGAGACTTCCCCTGTAGGTTTAACGGGTGGCTCTTATGCGAGCCAGATCATTTCTGACGATATAGATCTCGGAATCATCTTCGTTGAATGTGTTTTGATAGGTGGTTTCTGCACGTTGATAGTAGCTTTCAGCTTTCTCGATTTCATTGACCGCTTCGTACACCCGGCCGAGCTTGTGGAACGCAAAGGCTACCTGATCAGACACCTTGTCATAAGCCTCTTCGTAAATCTCCACTGCCGGAGTAAGAAATTCGAGGGCGCTGTCGTAATCTTCTACCTTGAAAGCCACGAAGGCAGATTCTACCAACAGTTCGGCTACCACAGGATGTCTTTTACCATACAGTTTCTCGGCACAGACTATAGCCACTCCAAGACAGTCGATCGATTTACTCAGCTGTTCATTGCCGATATAAAACCTGGACAAACGAGCAAGAATGTCTATTTCGTCGTGGGAGCCGGGATTGGAGATTCTTACCTGGTCCAACTTGTAGAGCAATAAACTTTCGGTCCCGTTCAATCCGGGTGAAGTTGATTCTTCCCGGGGAACAGTGGTCGACAAATCCATGCAAGGTCCACCCGGCTGTTGATAAGGAGTGGTTTTAGCTACCGATGAAGCAAAGATTCCATTGTCTAGTTGACCGTAGTTAGACATTTTTCTACCACCTGTAATGAATGCGCTGCACAACACTCCGAAAAGATGTCGTGGCAAATTTGCTCTTACGCCGTAATCATAACAACATCATCTGCATTGCGATCCCGCCTGTCAAGAGACTCTTTTATAAGCTTCTTTTACCAGATCGACAAAAAGACTGTGAACCTGCTATACAGGCTGATTTATCTTAGAGAACAGGGACATTTGATTGAGCCAAGATGAGCAATATTTAGGCTCCTGGTAAGACCCCAGAAGAGAAGCGAAAGTCCCAAGAAAGATAGTCCTCTTCTCCAGCCACACCTTCTCAAACTGCCCTGGCCGCCATCCGCATCCGCTGATTGGGCCATGAAGAACCGGGGCAAACTCAGTATATTACTACTCTTTATAGTTGTTTTAAGCAAAAAAGGAGGCACTAAATAGAGTGCCAAAGTTAATGCTTCTCTCGTGATTATTGTTATTCCTTGAGAGAAGGCTTAGACGCTTATCAGCCCTGGTTGACCAGCTCGTTGAATTCCGGTCCGAGGACGGTCTCTTTTTCGAGCAACAGATCGATAACCGGCTGCATTCGGCCCTGATCGCGTTCTATGACACGATAGGTCTCACGGTAGCAGTCTGCGATAATGCGCCGCACCTCTTCCTCCACCTGGTTCTGGAGGTCAGGGCTGGCCGATGAACCTCCCATCGCCATGGACTTGCCCAGGAATGGGTTGGAAGCCTGGCCAAGAGAGATAATTTCCAGGCGACTCATGCCGTACTTTGTCACCATCTGGTAAGCGATGTTCCAGGCTTGCTCAAAGTCGTTCTGAGCACCGCCATCGGTGACACCGAGCATAACCTCCTGGGCAACTCGGCCGCCAAGGGCGATCATTATCCGGGAAATCAGATACTCTCTGGTGTGAGAATAAGAATCCGTCTCCGGCTGAGCCACCATGTAACCCAGAGCACGAGCGCGGGGGACGATGGTAATCTTGGTGACAGGGTCACGGGTAAATCCTTCCTTATAGGTAAGATTCGCCATCCAGGCATGACCCACCTCGTGCACGGCCGTGTTGTTCTTGTCCTCCTGGGACATGCGCGAGCCACGGCTGGCATTCTTGGGTCCCATCATCACCCGGTCGATACCTTCGTCGATATCATCCATGGTGATTTCAACCGGCACCTGCGAACGAATCTCTTCGTCCGTGACACCTTCGCCGGACATCTCTTTCGCCCTGGCCATCAGGCGACGGAAAGCAACTACCGCTGCCTGATCCGCCACACCTTCCAACTGGGCACCAGAGAAACCGGTGGTGTTCTTGGCGACAAGCTCAAGATCGACATCGGAAGCAAGCTTCTTCTTGCGGGTGTGAACCTTGAGAATCTCAAAGCGACCATGAAGATCCGGCTTGTCCACAAGGACTTGCATGTCGAATCGACCGGGCCTGGTCAGTGCCGGATCCAGAACATCCGGACGGTTAGTGGCTGCCAGAACAATAATGTTGCTGGAGGAATTGAACCCGTCCATCTCCGCCAGGAGCTGGTTCAGGGTCTGTTCCCGTTCATCATTGCCACCGCCCATGCCGGTTCCGCGTTCACGACCGACCGCGTCGATCTCATCGATAAAGATGATTGCCGACTGAGACTTGCTCGCCTCTTTGAAAAGGTCACGTACGCGAGCGGCGCCGACACCGACGAACATCTGCACGAAGTTGGAGCCGCTGATAGAGAAGAAGTCCGCACCAGCTTCGCCGGCAACAGCCTTCGCCATCAGAGTTTTACCGGTACCGGGCGGACCGACAAGGAGCGCTCCTTTGGCCGGCTTACCTCCCAGCATGTTCAGGAGAGCTCGCTCTTTGAGGAACTGGACCAGCT
>MDTD01072494.1_pt1 | contig 12835 bp, 7 predicted proteins | sample 811221 | NCBI WGS metagenome assembly MDTD01 (sample SAMN05326646, study PRJNA326480) | marine metagenome | isolation source: seawater | place: Pacific Ocean: South West | collected 2011 | reverse complement strand
GAACCGGTTGATCTCCTTGAGCATCTCAGCGTCATTTTTACGTACGGCCCAGGCCAGGCTCTCTCTTTCCTGGACGGGGATGCCGATCTGGATATCGGGAAAATACCGTTTGTTGAGCAGGGCGATATTTGAGTCGGCAATGGTAAACTTGATCTGCCGGTTATGGACCATGGAAATCAATTCCTCGGTGGGGATATTGTCGTGCAGTACGTATTCCAGGTCAATGCCGTCCTGCTTGATTTCAGCCAGGCGGGAGTGGTAGGAGGTGCCCCTTCTGACATGAAAGGTCCTGAACACCATGTCCTCGATATTCTTTGGGCCGAAAACCAGGTTGTGGTGGACGATGCGCTGCTGGATAGTCATGTAGGGAATGGAAAAATCCGCATGCTCCAGACGCTCCCTTGTGATGGCAAGGCCGGCAGCGATAAAGTCTCCCTTTTTTTCTGCAAGGTAGGTAAACATGTTGTTCCAACCGGGTTCAACAATATCCAGTTCAACGTTAAGATAGTCGGCAAAGGCTTGGGCCAGGTCATATTCAAACCCGGTGGGACGGCCTTCGTAATAATAATAGGTATTGATGGCATTGTCGGTGATGAGTCGCAGTTTCCCCGCCTGCTGGATCCGCTCAACGGTATTCAGTCCGTGACCCAGACGCTGGGTATGGATCAGCATGGTCAGGACCACCAACCCAAAATTTGCTGTCAGCAGCAAAATCAATATGCCGTTTTTCGAGAAAAAGTTCTTCATGAATTTGTGTCATCAACCGGCTGCGCGGGTATGACCTCTATGGTATCAACATTCCGATATCCGCGGGGAAGCAGTTTGCCTCTGCGGCCGCGCATCCCGGTGTAGTCCAACTGGTTGCCCGGGCTCAACCTTAAGAAATGTTTGCCTGCATGTATAACAAGGTTTGAATTTAATGGCAATATTTTTAGTAGCTTAAGCTTTTCAGGGGTTGATTCCCCTTTGGCCGGGGGCGGAATATGGATGATTTTATTGCCCTTGCCTTTTTTCAACCGCGGCAGCTGGTTTAGGTCGAATATCAGCAGTCTTCCCCTGTCGGTGATTGCCAGAACGTTGTCAGTGGTGATATCCGGTACAGGTTCCGGGGGCAGGGGGATTTGGTCATCTTTCAGGGTAATAACCGCTTTCCCGTTCTTGTAATTGGTAAGCAAATCTTCAAAGCTGATAATAAACCCGTAACCTTGATCAGATCCAACAAGAAACAGGTCCTCGGGTTCTCCTGAGAGCATGTGGCGGATGGAGGTGTCCGGTGCCAGGGTCAAATGGCCGGTGACAGGTTCGCCATTGCCCCGGGCCGAGGGCAGGGTGTGGGAGAACAGGGTATAGCTTCTGCCGGTATTGTCAATCAGGGCGATGGGCTTGTCGCTGCGGGTGCGAAGATAGCACAGCAGGCTGTCACCGGATCTGAATTTTGCGTTTTCCGGGTTGATCTCGTGACCTTTGGCCGACCTGATCCAGCCGTTCTCGGACAGGATGATGGTCACAGGTTCGATATCCAGCACATCGGTCACGGAGAAGGCTTCGGCATCCTTGCGCTCTTTAATGGGAGATCTGCGTTTGTCCCCGTATTTTTTGGCGTCCTCTTTTATTTCATCAATCATGAACTCCCGGAAGGCGTCTGCGGAGTTCAAAACTTTTTCAATGGATTCCCGTTCCTGATTCAGGTCGTCCATTTCGGACAGGATTTTAATTTCTTCCAGCTTGGCCAGCTGGCGCAGGCGAATTTCAAGGATGGCCTTTGCCTGAATCTCGGTAAGTCCGAAGGCCGATATCAGGTCTTCTTTGGGGTCATCCGAATTGCGGATGATTCTGATCACCTCGTCGATGTTCAGATAGGCGATTTTGAAACCTTCCAGGATGTGCAGGCGGTTCAGGACTTTATCCAGCCTGAATTCAAGCTTCTTGCGGATGGTGTTCCGGCGGAATTCCAGCCATTCGGACAGGATTTCCAGAAGGCTCTTCACCCTGGGCCGGCCGTCAAGGCCGATCATGTTCATGTTGACGGAGTAGGATTTTTCCAGGTCCGTGGTGGCAAAGAGATGGTCGGCCAGGGCTTTGACATCCACCCGGTTGGACCGTGGGATAATGACCAGGCGGGTGGGATCTTCGTGGTCTGATTCATCCCGGATGTCCGAAACCATGGGCAGTTTTTTAGCGGCCATCTGGGCGGCAATCTGTTCGAAGATCTTTTCCGCCGAGGCGTGGTAGGGCAGGGCGGTGAAGACAAGGTCGCCGTCTTCCACCTCGTACCTGGCCCGCATTTTCACGCGTCCGTTGCCGGTTTCATAGGTTTTGAAGATCTCGTCAGCCGGGGTGATGATCTCCGCTTCTGTGGGAAAATCAGGGCCCTTGATGTGTTTGCAGATCTGCCTTAGATCCGCATCTTCGTTTTCTATGAGGTGGATTAGGGCCTTTGCCACCTCCCTGAGATTATGGGGTAAAATAGAGGTGGCCATACCCACGGCGATCCCTGTGGTGCCGTTTAGCAAAAGGTTCGGCAACCTGGCGGGCAGCAGGGTAGGTTCTTCAAGGGTGCCGTCAAAGTTGGGTGTCCAGTCCACGGTGCCCTGGTCCAGTTCCCTTAAAAAGACGGCGGCATAGGCAGACAGCCTGGATTCGGTATACCGCATGGCGGCAAAGGATTTGGGATCGTTGGGATCCCCCCAGTTCCCCTGGCCGTCCACCAGGGGGTAGCGCAGGGAAAAGGGCTGTGCCATGAGCACCATGGCCTCGTAGCAGGCGGAGTCGCCGTGGGGATGAAATTTACCAAGGACGTCCCCCACGGTTCTGGCGCTTTTCTTAAATTTGGCGGTGGAGGACAATCCCAGCTGGCTCATGGAGTAGACAATGCGTCGCTGAACCGGCTTGAGCCCATCCCCGATGTGGGGCAGGGCGCGGTCCAGGATGACGTACATGGAATAATTCAGATAGGCATTCTGTGTGAATTCCTGAAAGGGCAGCCTTTCATACTCTTCTATGGCGGATGGCAGGGTGTCAGTCATAGCTTTTTACTCTTTGATAACCCCGTGGGTTTCGATCCAGCGTTTTCTGTCCTTGGCCCGTTTTTTACCAAGGAGCATGTCCATGATTTCAAATACGTCGGGAGTGTCTGTTTGTGTTGTATCCGGCGTGTCCGGTGATTCGGTTGTTTTCGAGTCGTTGATGGTTAGCTGAACCAGCCGTCTGGAATCCGGGGCAATGGTGGTTTCCTTAAGCTGGGCCGGGTTCATCTCGCCCAACCCCTTGAATCGCTGGATATTGATTTTACCGGTTCGCTTTCTCCGGTTCAGCCGTTTGATGATGGCCTCTTTTTCGGGATTATCCAGGGCGTAGAACACTTCCTTGCCCATATCTATCCGGTAAAGCGGCGGCATGGCCACAAATACATGGCCTTTGCGGACCACCTCCGGAAAATGGCGCAGAAACAGGGCGCAGATCAGGGTGGCGATATGAAGTCCGTCAGAGTCTGCATCGGCGAGAATGCAAAGTTTATTGTACCGAAGCTTGGAAATATCCGTTGATCCGGGTTCCACCCCGAGCACCTGGGAAATATCCCTGATTTCCTTGGAATCCATAATGGAGGATGAAGAGATGTCCCAGGTGTTCATGATCTTGCCCCGCAGGGGCATGATGGCCTGAAACCGTCTGTCCCTGGCCTGTTTGGCCGAACCGCCGGCCGAATCTCCCTCCACAAAGAAAAGCTCCCGCAACCGTTGGTCGTCGCTGGTGCAGTCCGAAAGCTTGGCCGGCAGGGTAACGCCGTTGGAGGCCCTTTTTTTGGTGACCTTCTTACTCTTTTTTACCCGGGATCTGGCATTTTCAATGGCCAGTTCCGCCAGGGCTTCACCCAGGGCGACGTTCTGGTTAAGCCAGAGGCTGAAGGCATCCCTGACCTGCAGGTTCACCAGGTTTGCACAGTGGCGGGAGGAAAGCCGTTCTTTGGTCTGGGAGGAAAATTGGGCTTCCACCAGTTTAACGGAAAGCACATAACCCACATTCTGCCAGATATCTTCAGGGGTCAGGTAAAGGCCTTTGGGTAAAAGGTTTCGAAACTTGCAGAACTCCCGTACCGATTCCAGCAAACCGGATCTAAAACCGTTGACGTGGGTGCCGCCAAGGCGTGTGGGAATGAGATTGACATAGCTTTCTTCAAGGCTTGCTCCCGGTTCCGCTCCCCAGTTGATTGCCCAGACGGCCTCGAAATCCTCTCCCTCGCACTCCCCGGTGAAAGGCTCCGGAAAAAGGCATTTTTTGTCTGATAGGTTCTCCTGCAGATAGTCATCCAGTCCGTGGTCGTAGCACCAGGTTCGCTTTTCTCCGCTTTCCTCATGGATAAATTTGGTGGTCAATCCGCGGCAGAGTACGGCTTTTGATTTCAGGGCGGTTTCAATGGCCTCCCTGGAAAAAACAGCCACGTCAAAATAGGCCGGGTTGGGTTTGAAGGTGACTGTGGTGCCGGTGTTTTTCTGGCCCACCGTTCCGGTGATTTCGAGATCTGAGGTTTTGACGCCGTTTTCAAAGCCAATGGTATAGACCTGTCCGTTCCGCTTGATGGTAATGGACAGACTCTCGGACAGGGCGTTTACCACGGATACCCCGACCCCGTGGAGGCCTCCGGAAAAGGCATAATCTTTGGATGAGAATTTGGCACCCGCATGAAGCTTGGTCATGATCAACTCAACGCCGGACATCCCCTCTTTGGGGTGAATGTCCACAGGCATGCCCCGTCCGTCATCCGATACAAGAATCCGGTTGTCCCGGGTCAAGGTCACCTCAATGGTCTTGGCATGTCCCGCAATGGCCTCGTCAACACTGTTGTCGATGACCTCATAGGCCAGGTGATCGGGACTTGTCGTGTCCGTATACATACCGGGGCGGCGCTTGACCGGATCAAGGCCCTTGAGCACCTCTATGGACTGGGCATCATAGGCGTTTTCTGTACGGGTTTTCTCTTCCTTGGCTTCAAATAATTTCATAAAATTATTCTGTTGTGATATACAAGTTTAGACTTAACGTATGGTTTTGAACCTACCCATATACCACTTTAGGTATAAATGTACAAACGGGAAAACGCAAATTACCTATGGCTGCCTCTATACCCGGATTTGACCCCAACACCTTTGATGCCCATTGGGCTGCCCTTGACCCCGATGCCCAGACCGATTTCATCCGGAAGGCCGGATTCCTCCCCCCGTCTTCAGGCATCCTGCCCGTTCTCGAAGGGCTGCTATCCTTCAACTTTAATTCCCGTACCGCGGCCAAAAACAGCCTGAAAGAAATTGCCGACACCCTGAAAAACGGGTTGAAACATCCTGTGGATTCCGAGGAATACCGGGACGGGCTTTCAGAGATCACCCGGGTAAGTGCCCGTATCTATCAGTTTATCTCTCCTGATATGCACATGGCTGACATGAGTCTTTTGCTTACCACCCTGCTCACCCTGGGAGACCGGGGGGGCTTTTTTGCATTTAAGGCATTATACCGGGGGCGTCTGACCATGGACGTGGTAAAAAAAAGCCTCCAGGGAATAAGCGAATATGACCGCCTTATCTGGGTGGACCAGTACCTGACTGCATCCCCCGCCATCCGGCTTAAATTTGCCGAATTGTTCAAAACCATTCTCAAAAAAATCCGATCCAGGGACGCGGTCATTGACTTTTATGCCTCTTTGTTTGACCGGCAGCGGGATGTCGATCCGTTCTTGAACAACATCAACTTCAACCTGAGAAACCCGGACCTGATTCTATCCACGGAAGTGGTATCCATGAGCCCGGCCCTCAGGATCAAAGGGTTAAAGGCCCTGGCCATGATGCGGGCCAAGATCCCTGTGGATGTCCTGGCGGACACCCTGGCTGACGAGGAAGTTAAAAAGGTGCGGCTGGCGGTTTATAGTCTGATTGAAAATTCATCACTGGGGCTGTATCCGGAGCTTTTTGAAGGAATTTTCACCCATTTCAAAAATACCACCGATGCCACGGAAGCGGTGAATGCCTTTAAAGCCATGGTCGTGACGGGCAAGCTTCCCCTCAATGAAATCATGCCCCGGGTCAGGCAGTTCAACCCGGATGTCCTGCCCAATATCCATATCGAGATATCGGAACTTTCAAGACTTTCCTTTTTTGCCATCCAGGACATTGCACTGAACAAGGAAAAGTATCTTGGAGAAAATTATGATGTAAACCTGGCTTGCGTTTTCGGCATGATCAAAAAACGGCCGGAGCGGGTGGTAAAGGTACTCAAAGAGTATGATGACCGGGTGGACCGATCTTTGAAAATGGATGTGAGCGCTTTCATGGATAAAACCATCCGGCTTTTGAGAAAAGAGCGCGAAAGCATGGAAGCGCCGTTTAAAACCATCATCCGTCTGCTCAAAACAGGGGAAAAGGCCAAATCCCCATCTTTTTTCAAGTCCATGCTCAAATCTCCGTTTCAAAAAAAGCTGGAGGCCCTGAAGAACAACAGTCCCGAAGGTATCCTGGATTTTTACAGGGACAGCCTCACGGATGAGGACTTTAGCGGACTTCGGTTTAATGCGTCACAGATGCTGTTTACCGAAACCGTGTTCCAGAACTGTGATTTGTCCCGGACCCGGTTTGAACGGCCGCGGTTCAAGGGGGCGGTTTTCTATAACGTGGATATGGAAAAGGCCGAGTTCAGGCATGCGAACTTTGACAATGCCGTGTTTATCAACGTTAATGCGGTAAAGGCTGATTTTCACCGGTGCAGTTTTCAGGGTGCCAGGTTTTTCAATACCAATTTTAACCGGGCCGGACTCAGTGACGCCCTGTTTGTGGACGCGGAAATCGCAAAATGCGCCTTCGGCCATACGGACCTGAACTGTGCCGTTTTTGCAGGTGCCAGGATTTCAGGGGTTTCCTTTGCCACGGCATCGTTGAACCTTGCGGATTTCACAGATGTGCGCGCACGGTTTTCAAGGTTTCCCGCCGATGCCAAAACCCTGATCAGAAGCGATGGGATAAATTATAATGCCAGGCAGCATCAGCTTGGGTTCAAGGACCTGCCCCAGATCGATAAAAACGTGGTCAGCAATATCAACATGTTGATTTTCTGCGAGTTTATCCATTATGGCGAGGCAAAATTCCTGAACCAGAACAAGCTGAGTGTATTGACGGCCTTTGATGTTTTTAAACCTTCCCAGGTCGATTTTTTTCAGTTGTTGCCCCTGATGATTCACGAGAATCTGGATATCCCGGATATGGAATATGTGGCGGCAGGGACACCATGCGGTATTGCCGACTATCTGCCTTCCGGGGAAACCGTGGCTGTGGCGGAAAAATACCTGGGCAAAAACAATGTGACGGTTCAGCGCAGTTTGTCCCCTTACATCCAGGGACTTTTCTCCATGGGATCCGTGGGGTCTTTGGCCCAGACAACAGATTCGGATATCGATTACTGGGTTTGCATTGACGAACACATCTTTGACCGTGAAAATTTAGGATTGTTACGCCGGAAACTGACATTGCTGGAGAAACTGGCAAATGAGAAGTTCAAAGTGCATGTCACCTTTTTCATTGTGGATATTTTTAAAGCCAGGAACAATGATTTCGGCGGATCCAGCCGTGAGAGTTCCGGGTCTGCCCAGGCCAGGCTTCTCAAAGAAGAGTTTTACCGCACCATGATCCATGTGGCCGGAAAACTGCCGCTGTGGGCGGTACTGCCCACCACTATCAGTATCAATTATTACAACCTGATACTAGAACGGATTTCAAAAGAAGACAAATCCCACAGGTATATCGATCTTGGGGATATCCACGCCATTCCGGTAAACGAGTACTTCGGGGCATCCATCTGGCAGATGTTTAAATGGCTGAAAAGCCCCTTCAAATCGGTGATCAAAATGGCGCTGCTGGAGAAGTACATCAACGCCTATGGCCGGGAAACCCTGTTGTGCAACCAGTACAAAAACGAATGGATGAACTCCGGGACCCACTTGAAACCCGGTCAGAACGACTCCTATATCATCCTTCTGAACACCCTGATTGATTTTTATATCAGGGCGGGGGACGAACGGTCGGTGAATCTGCTGCTCACCTGTTTCTTTTTAAAACTTGAAATTTCGAAGAAAGCGGAGATCGACAATTCCGTTTTCGGTCTTCGCAAGATTCTTCTGGAACGCAGTTTGAACGAGTGGGGCTGGTCCTTCAAGAAAGTGTTTGAGGTGGGGCGGTTTAAAATCTGGCCCTATGCCGCCATCTACAGGTTGTCCACCACCATAGAACGGTATATGGTATCCAAGTTTTCAGCGCTTCGGCAACGGTTTGATTCGGCCACGGGCCTGATGATATCGGAAAATGACCGGATTGTTCTGGAGCGCAAGGTCAACACCGTTTTCCAGGATAAAAAATACAAGATAAAAAAACTTCTCCTGGTATCCAGAGGAGACCGGCACTTTTCCCGGCTCCATCTTAAGTATTTGCCGCAGCCCAATCATCCGGGCAGGTGGGAACTGGTTCATAAGATATCCAAACAGGAACAGCCCGGCGAGGAATCCATCATCAGGGCCGATACCATTGAAGAGATCGGCGCCTGGATGATCAACAACCGGCTTTACACGGGAAAAACCCACCTGGGGCTGCTGCCTAATCCCACCCCTGTGGCCCACGATGATATTGCAAGATTGTACAGGGCCATGTACGAGTTTCTGGATCCTGAGGTGAAAAAACGGGTGCAGTTTAAAACCATGCGGCGGCAGCCGGTCATCACCAGCCTTTTTATCTGTCTGAATTTCTACGCCCCCAAACCCATGACCAAAATCACTGACTATACCGTTGTTTACATGAATTCCTGGGGGGAGATGTACCTGAGAAATGCGCGGCCGGTAAAACCGTTGGCAAATCTTGAAACGGCAAAGAAGAATATCCGCCGGGGACTCAGTCTTGAGGATTTCCCTGAAAAAACAGCCTTTTATTTTTCCAGGGGGGTTGCCCGCTGAACAGAGGACTGCCCCCCCCAGGCGTCTTCATAGGAGGGCAGTAGCGAAGCGGGATCACTTGTAAAAGTTCTGTACGATTTCCAGGGCCTGCTCGGGCTCATCCACCAGATGAAACAGATCCATGTCTGCAGGGGAGATCAGGCCGTCTGTCAGCAGCCGGTCTTTGATCCAACCCATCAGGCCTTCCCAGAATCCATTGCCCATGAGGATCACCGGCATTTTTCGGATACGGCCGGTTTGTACAAGTGTCAGGGTTTCAAACAGTTCATCCAATGTACCTAAACCGCCCGGCATAATGATATAGGCCTGGGCATATTTGACAAACATGACCTTGCGTACAAAAAAATAATCGAATTCCACTTGGGTTGTCAGGTAGGGGTTGCCCTTTTCTTCATAGGGAAGCTTGATAATCAGGCCTACGGATTCCCCGTCTTTTTGACGGGCGCCTTTGCTGGCGGCTTCCATGATACCGGGGCCGCCGCCGGTGATGACGGCGTAGCCTGATTCGGCAAACAGCGCCGCGGTGGCTTTTGCCATCAGGTAATTGGGATGGTCCTGCGGGGTCCGTGCCGAGCCGAAAATAGAGACGGCCGGGCCAAGATCATGCAGGGTATCCACGCCATCCACAAATTCTCCCATGATTTTGAACAGGCGCCAGGATTCTCCGGATTTGAAGTCGTCAATGGGATATCGGGGGCAACTGGGTTCTTTTTTCATTTATTATCCTTTTATAGCTTCTGGTTCTACAGGTATTTGATTCCATAAGATCCAACTGGAAGATTTATCCGTATTGTGCTATATTCTACACGTTTTGAAGGGCCCCATCAACACCGTCAATGATGCCTTCAACCCATTGACTTTTCACTTTGGAAGATATAAAGAAGATAAAAATTTTTCACTGGAAGATGTAGATTTGAACACTGAACAATCAATTTCCCGGCAGACCAAGGTCGTCAATGCACTGGGAATGCACGCCAGACCCGCGGCTAAAATAGCAGAAATGGCCGGGGCGGCAAAAGGAAACATCTGGTTGTCCACAGACGGTGCCACCGTCGATGCTTCAAGTATCATTGATATTCTGACCTTATGTGCCGTAACCGGCACAAAGATAACCATCCATACGGACGATCCTGAAGATTCTGCTGTGGCAGAAGAGATTAAAACCTTCTTTGATCAGGGGTTTGGAGAAAACATTCATGAGTAAGTTTCCGGCAGGGCAGAAAATTCTCCGCGGTATCAGCGGCTCCCCCGGTATCTGTATCGGCAAGGCGTATCTGGTTGACCGCGAGGGGGTCAACATCATCAAGCGCTACCACATCGTGGACGATTTGGTTTCCAAGGAAGTGGACCGCTTCAAGAATGCGGTGATCCAGGCAAAAAACGATCATGCCAAAACCATTGAGTCCCTGGGACAGGATCTCAGTGGAAATCTCAATATCCTTGAAACCCATATGGCGCTTTTCAAGGATAAGATGCTTTACGGCCAGACCATAGACACGATTACGGCCGATCAGGTAAATGCGGAGTGGGCGCTGCGCAAAGTTTCAAGGAATGTGCGCCGGATGTTCGAGCAGATTGATGACGACTACCTGCAGGCCAGGGTCAACGACATCGTTCAGGTCTCGGACAAGATCATGACCTATCTGACCGGGGGCGAGGACATCCGTATCCGTGACATCAATAAACGGGTGATTATCGTTGCCCACGACCTGTCACCGGCAGACACCAGCCAGATTCAGCTGGAGCGTATCAAAGGTTTTGTCACGGACCGCGGCGGCAAAGACTCCCATACGAGTATCGTTGCAAAGTCCTTGAAAATACCCTCCGTGATGGGACTTGGTACTGCCACGGCCAACGTTAACAACGATGACATTCTGATCGTGGACGGCACCTCCGGGATTATTATTATCAATCCCGAAGAAGACACACTGTTCAAGTACGAAGAAAAACTGGCCAGGTTCGAGGCATACCGGGCGGATATTGAACGGGACAGCCACCTGGCGTCCGTCACCACAGACGGGGTGGAGATCAATCTGCTGGCAAATATCGAACTGGTTGAAGAAGTGGTTTCCGCCATGGACAACCGGGCCGCCGGCATCGGCCTGTTCCGTACCGAGTTTCTATACCTGGATCTCAACCGCTTTCCCACGGAAGACGAACTGCTCCAAAAGTACAAGGAACTGGTTGAACTGATGCATCCCAAACCGGTTACCATCCGGACCCTGGATATCAACGGGGATAAGTTCAACCCCTATATCGATCCTGTGGAAGAGGCCAATCCGGCCCTGGGGTTGAGGGCGGTCCGGTTTTGCCTGGAAAACGAAGACAAGTTCATCACACAGATCAAGGCGATTTTAAGAGCGGCTGCCAGTGGTGAAATCAAAATGCTGATCCCAATGATTTCCTGTGTGGAAGAGATTATCCAGGTAAAAACGGTGATCAACAAGGCCATCATCGAACTGGAACAAGAAGACAAAATTTTCAACAAGGATATCCCTTTAGGGATCATGATTGAGGTGCCGTCTGCCGTGATCATGGCCAACGAACTGGCCAAGCATGTGGACTTTTTCAGCATCGGCACCAACGACCTGATCCAGTACTCCATGGCCATTGACCGCCGCAACCGGCGGGTGGCCCACCTTTACCAGGCCCTCAACCCGGCGGTTCTCCAAATGATCCGATTAACTGTCCAGGCCGCCCGGGACAACAACATTGATCTTTACATGTGCGGTGAAATGGCCGGAGATTCTGTCAATATACCCGTTCTCGTAGGACTGGGCCTGACCAATCTGTCCATGAACTCAGGGGCCATACCCGTGGTTAAGAAGATGATTCGCTCACTGGATGCCTGCCGGGCAAAGAAGAACGCCGACATTATCATGGGCCTGAGCACGGTTGAAGAGATCACCGACTTTATCCTTGAAGAGTACAAGGATATTCTTCCCTACAGGGACAACGAAGAATAAACGACGATCGACTATAAACTTATGAATGCACCGTACATCAAACTGATTGCCACCAATAAAAAGGCCCGTCACAACTATCATATCGACGATGAGTATGAGGCTGGTATCGTTCTAGCCGGATCCGAGGTCAAATCCATCCGCGGGGGCAGGGTCAGTTTCAAAGATTCCTACGCCGATATCAAAAATGGCGAGGTCTGGCTCCGCCAGCTTCACATCTCCCCTTATAAGTATGCCTACAACGCAAACCACGATTCCCTGCGGAACCGCAAGCTGTTGCTCCACAACTACGAAATCCGAAAACTTATCGGTAAGATAAAGGAAAAGGGATATACCCTGATCCCTTTGAAGATTTACTTTAAAAATGATAAGATAAAAGTGTTGATCGGTCTGGGCAAGGGTAAAAAACTCTACGATAAGCGGGAAAGCATCAAGCAAAAAGACATCAAGCGGGATTTGGACCGGGAGAAAAAATACTCCGGTTAACCTCCGGCCTTATAGCAGCCGGCCCGGCGTCCTAATTGAAATATAGATTATAGATGCCTGACCATTGACATTATACTGCGGGTTATTATATTGTAGCCCGTCTATTTGATCTTTCACAATTTGGGGGCGCAATGGTTTCGACGGAGATTTTGACGCCTAAGGTAGCATGCCGAGTCTTTTGTCAGCTCGTAAAATTGGCAAAGCTTTAAATATAATCGCAGACGATTATGATTACGCTGTAGCAGCTTAAGGCTGCTTCCGTCCTCCTGATATCCCTCTTGCAGATTCAGGTCAGGGCGTCGACTTTGCAAGACCGCTCTTTGGGTTTCCTGAGCCCCAAGAGTTGAATTTTTCAGGATACGCCGGTCCGTATCCATCCTGGAGGAGCCGTCCCGGCCAATTATAAAGT
>MDTD01006172.1_pt1 | contig 12837 bp, 8 predicted proteins | sample 811221 | NCBI WGS metagenome assembly MDTD01 (sample SAMN05326646, study PRJNA326480) | marine metagenome | isolation source: seawater | place: Pacific Ocean: South West | collected 2011 | reverse complement strand
CTTTGATCCCAAAGACCCCGCTTACAACGCCCTGGCTGAGGGCGAAAGCCAAGTCATCGCCATCACCTATCAAGTCAGTGATAACGCCGGTGCTTCCAGTGAGAACAACTTCACCATCACCGTTACCGGCACCAACGACGCTCCGATCGCCACTTACGAAAAGGCCACTCCAATCTTCCGAGATATCTTCGAAGATACGGCCGAAGGTCTTCTCATTAATCAAGCTGATTTACTCAGTGCTTACCAAGATGTCGACGGTGACACCTTGACCATCAATAATTTGGCGTTGCAGGACCCAACTGCAGGAATCGTGACGATGGCAGCTGACGGCAATTACCAATTCAGGCCGGCAGCTGATTTTAACGGAATCGCCACATTTACCTATGAGATAAGTGATGGGAACGCAAGCCTGCAACAGACTCACTTCATCACAGTAAGCCCTGTCAACGATGCTCCAATCGGAACAAACAATTCCATTGACGCAACATCAGGAGAATACCGTGCACTAAAACCAGAGGATTTTGGCTTCCGCGATATCAAAGACCGTGACATTCTTGCCAATGTCATCATTGACCTTTCATCACTAAGCAAACCAGAAGACCTTGACATTGGAGGCACTCTCAACACCAAAAAAACAGGCACCGAAACAATCTCTTATGCACAAGTCGCCAATGGAGAGGTATTAGTCAAAAGCGGGGCAATTTCGACAACACTTGAACTGAAATTCAAAGTACAAGACGACCAGGGAACCGCCAATGGCGGTCAAGATACTGATCAACAGTGGCGAACTCTATCGATATTCTCGAATCCACCAGCGAGCAACGACGAAGAAATCATCAACCAAATCCGTGTCAGCCAAATTCTTGATGAACTCAAGGGCAGAATCCCAGGTGAGACAGACCAAATCGAATTTATCAACGGCCTGAAGCAACTAGCCAGTGGCCTGAGCTCTGAAAAAAGAATTGAATTCCTCGAAAACCATGAAGAGGGTTTCTATGACTTTGACCCGATGGAAGCGAAGAAATTCATTAAGGCCAACGTGAGCCCGAAGAATCTAAAAAGCGAGAAGTCGAACATTGAGTCACAACTTCAAAATCTAGATACAAATGATCCGACAAATGCCGATCAGATCGCAGAACTCCAAGATCAGATCAAAGCACTTGAGCAGACACTGAGCCAAGTGCCAAAAACCTCATTGTTTGAAGACCTCGATGGAATCTTTGATCCAAGCAATCCTCCTGACCCAGATGCGCTGAAAGCCGCATTGATGAGTAGCGGGTCAGAAACTCTTAAGAACGCTATCCAAACAGATGCCAATGGCAATGAAGTATTGGCAATCGAATCAAATGGGGAACAAGTTCCCATCAGCATGGCTGAATACGGTGAACTGATGTCACTACGAGCCTCAAATGAGGAATACCAATCGCGACTCAAGGCAGGATTTACACTCGCATCAGCAGAAGAACTCACAGAAATCCAAACGAAAAATGCTGCAGTAGCAAAAGCCGGCCTAGGTGTTGATCCCACAGACGAATCATTCCTAAAAATCGAATCAGTATTCGCTGGTCTTGGAATGACAATGGAACAGGCCATGTCCATGTCCGACGAGAAGGTTTCTCAACTCAAAGATCTTGCAACAGACAGCGATAAAGCAGCAGATTTTGACAAAACATATACAGATCTATCCAAGATGAAGAGCCCCTTTGGTGGCGCCAATATCACTCCCACAGCAGACGATATATTCTTCAAGTTAAACAAAGGAGACAGGAAAGTCGCACTGACGAACAACGGAATGTCGGAAGCCGAGAAGGCTCAGGCGGAAGCCGATTTAAGAAATAAGGTAATTTTCTCAGAAGAAGCTGATGTTCTTGGAACAGCAGATCTTGCACCAACCAACTCACAGTTCATCGGTGCTCTTGATGGATCAATCGAAGGCCAAGATGGACTCACATTCAGTGCTGACAGTAAGATCGCCGTCTTCAAGTTCAGATTTGATCAAGACACTAAACGTGGGCAGAAGATCGTAAGTTACCTGGCTGGTGGCGCCGATATATATGATGAGAACGGAGACTTTACAAATGCAGCGGACGGAGAAGTTGCTGGAGCTTCTGCTGGATTAGAAGAGGGCACGTATGACAAGTATCTGAAGTACGTCTCTCGTTATGACCTTGAAGCCTACGGCGCTAGCGACACGGGAGAAGTCGATGAAGATGGGGTTCCAATTTTCAGCTGGGAGAATGAAACAATCAAGACAGCAGATGGGGAACCACTAACACAGCTAACAGGAGAAATTATCACCAAAGAAGGATGGTATGACTACACCCAAGTCACCGAGGGCGGCGACGGTGCAAGATACATCTTCAACTCATTTGGCAGGATTGTTGGGGTTGAACTCAACTTCACCGCAAATATGTTCGGCGACAAGGAACCTGGCGATAACTTCATCACTGACCCTGGCGCAACAGTTGGAACCGAAACGGTTGGAAATGGCAAGCTTGAGGAAGGTGAAGTTGCTATTAATGAAGCCGAATTGCAAGTACTTCGAACAAAAGCCGAAAATGCTGTTGAAGGAGAAATACTTAAAGATGGGATGATTGCGGTAAAAAAAGATGCCGTGATTCTTAAGGAGGGGCAAAAAGCTGTTGACGCAGACGCAGTCATCCTCGAAGAAGGTCAAAAGCTTATAAATGCAAACGCAGTCATACTTGAGGATGGTCAATTTATAAGTGACATTCCCGTTATTGAAGAGGCTAATCAAAAACCTCAAGAGGAAGTTACTGATCGGAGCAGAATTGGACTAGGCACTGATGCACCTGGAAATAGCTTCTCTGATCCACAATTCACCGGACAGGGAGATGGTATGAGCGATCAACTTGTAGCCATGACGCTTGGTGAGGGGCCAGGACAATCTGACTCCACTGGAGATGGTCAAAGTAGTTCCAGCGGCTCAGGGGAAGGAGACGGCGAATCGGCCTTGGCACAAGAGGTCAATGAATTCATTCAAGGCGATGGTGATGGTGGTTTTGAAGATGAGGAAGCACGAGGACAGGGAGCACAAGGCCAAGGTGAAGGATCTGGCGGAGAGGCGGCACTTGGTGAGGACCAAACACCAGAAACGCAGCGAAAGCGCGGACTGATGCTTCAGCCACTGATGGCCGTGGATGATGCCGATGACGCCAACAAGACACCCTCGTCACTCCTGAAGAACCTGAGTAAAGGCTCCTTGATGGGAAATAATTTGCTTGATGCACTAGCACTTGGAGCTGGTGTGCTCTATGCGCTCTATGCACCAAAAGCAGTTGATGCCGGTAAGAAGGGATGGAGAAAACTGTTGAACGACTTCCGCCGACAAGTTAACGGGGGGACGATTCCAATGTCCGAGAAAAATGTCCTGTCAGTGTTTGCCATGAAGATGCCAAACGGTAGTGAAAGGCTCATGGCAACCCGTATTGGAATGGAAGGCACGGAAGTTCTCGCACAGCAGGATTTGCCAAGCGATGTTCAGCTCGGTACACCAGGCAGTGACGCACAAATTGATTACAGCGTTACCCAATTGCTTGAAAAACTGAAGGGTCAGAATTTTGATCTGGCCTTGATTGGACCAAAGCTTCAGAATCAATCGGCTTTGGTTCAAGAATTAGCAACTGAGTCTCAACTCCTCAATACCAAGAGCTTGATTAAGCGCCTGAATGAGTGCAACAGTTCAGATATTGAAGCATTGCAACAATGGCTCAATAAACCAAGCACAACTCCCCCAGAGAGCAGCCCTGTCTATGATTTACTGCAGGAAAATCAAAAGCGATATAGCAATGATGTGCCTCCAGAGCAGGCTTCAATGTCCTCACTGGTTGAATTGAGCATTGCAATGGGTTGGAGTCAAAACAACAAGGCTGAATAGCCTTGTTGTTGAGTGGTTATTGACAGCGTTCTCTTAATGCCTTGCTGATCTCCTTGAAGGCTTGGGGATGACTTTGCATATAAAAAGCTTCTTTTTCAACAGCTGTGTTTTTACGTCGATATTTTCTGAAGAGAATTTCCTTGATTGATACCTCGACACTTTTCGGCAATGAAACATGCCAACCAATCGGCTCATATATTCCGTTAGGGCAGGCTTGAGCAGCATGAACTGCTTCATGAATTAAAACCTGTCGGGCAATTCCCATATCAACACTAATCGGTGCAAGCCAAATCTTTTTTTTACGAGCATCCGTCGCTCCATAGGCACCAGCAAGTGGTGGTTTTGAGAAATGCACGGTGTATCCAGCGTCTCTTAATACATTGACCAGTGGGACTAAATCGACTGGGAACAATCTTTCTTGATTTGACTTAGCTTCAATTGCAGTCAGACAGCCGTTGACCAGCATTGAGACAAAGATCAAAGGCGAGAAAAAAGAGAATTTCATACAGCAATTTTTACTACTGAACAGTCATGGCTCTACCTGAATTACCCCAGAAATATATCGGGTCATCTTTGTACCATGGTTCCCAACCAATCGGCACTTTGTATTCTATAGCCTTACTTTTAATTGCTCGATACACCTCAAAGCCATCACTTTCTAAAACAACAAACACTGCCTTTTTTTCTTGTGCAAGGCGTTTCATGGTCGTATCAAGCCAACCATCAGAAAGACGAAGCTCATCGGCCAACGCGATTGGGGGCCCATTTCGCTTCAAGATTCCTTTTTCGTGGCTCAGCTCCATCCCAATGGAACCGATTTGTTCTTCTCGTGTCCAATCATCCAATTCTTGCATGCAAGAATCACGTTCGGGGTTAAGAAGATTTTCGCAGCGATTAACTTCCTTCGCACGCTCTCGGTCTTGTTCAGTCATCCGATCAACAGCTGGCTGTAAATCCCAAATTCCTTCTTGGGCAGCCTGGAGCATCCAAAAGTTGCGATCTGCGTTTTTTTGCATTGGTGCTTGGATGTTAAGACTGCTCGTGGCAGCAAAGACACCCGTTAACGAACCCACAAGTGCCATCACGCCTACGACATTTGAGAGCACATCCATCAGGCCATCACTGCTATCAGCCATTTCACCGCTGTTCCGGTGGCGTCGACGACGTAGCAACAACAAGCTTCTTGATTTCATCCGCTTTTTTCTTGACCTGTTTTGATCCTATTGCCATTTTTAGGCACAATAACTTTTAGGCCTTGTTCAAGGGGCTCATAACCGATCAACAGCCGCCTTGCTTCAGCTTTGGAACGCACTGATTCGAAATCATTGAATGCATTGGGTCGGACACCAATCACCAAATATTGTGGTTTTGGATCGGATTCAATTTGGTCAAGAAAAACTTTAAGCTCATCAGATTGCAGGTTGATTGTTTTTCTGACTCCTTGTCCAATAAGCTCCAACTCACCTTGACCGTTGCATAGTATGTAGTTCGCCTCACGCCCACGTCCTTCACCTCCTGCTGGAAGAAGGCGTATCGATTGAACACCAGGCTTAATCTGCAAAGCAAAAATAACGATCAAGAGAGCTTGTACTCCGATCGTTGCAGTCATTATATTGAGAAAAGAGGAAAGATTAACACCAGTATTACTACCCCCACGATGACGACGTCCCATTAATCTTGACCTCGCTTGTTCCAAAACCAGAAAGAGCGCTTGGAGGATTGAAGACGAATCAAATTTTTATTGAGACAATCGAGGGAACGATTTAAATCAATCATTAATTTCAATTGATCAAACTGCTCAGAATCTGATCGCACTGAAGTTGTGTGCTTTTCAAGCTTCTCAAGTATCGGCTGAAGGTCTTTCATAGATTTTTCTAAGTCTTGAGAAAGACCATTCATGCTTGATCTGATGACTTCAGATTGATCCTGAAGACTTAGACGAGCTTCAGCAACACCCTCAACTGAATCTCTGACGATCTTGGTCAATGGGGTCAATTTTTCGAGGGTTGACTCAATCAACTTCTCTGCATAAAGCTCAGCTGGTTCGACCAGCACTGATGGGTCAGGAAGATGTTTTTCAAATGCATCACTAATTAAAGCCCCTAGATCTTCTCCATCAAGCAGAAGAGAAGCCTTTGAAGAATTGGTGTCGACCCCATTTTTTTGATTGCTAGTAAACTCTTCTTCTGAGCCAATCTCTCCGTTACCAATTGGGCTCAAGGCCATGACTGCTTCACGAACCACACCATCGATTTGGTTCAAGAGGCGATCTTCCTGCTTTTCAAGAACGCTAAGTGGAAATGCGAGAATGACCGAAATAACAAGTGCCAAGTAAGTGGTATCAAATGCCGTTCCAAGACCGCCGGTGACTTTAACCAAACCATTTTTCAAACCATCCACATTGTCTGCATTGCTTAAGACAGCATCAAAAGAACCGACGGCCTGAGACATCCCGATCACAGTGCCAATAAATCCCATGAGTGGAATTGCCCAAAGCAGAACTTTCGGAAGGCTAAAGCTTGAAGACATCGAGAGTTCGTATAGCTCAACATCGGAATCAGCTGCTCGTTCGAGTTGAAATGAAGAACCTGTGTTTCTCCATACTCCTAGCAATCGCAAAAGCCTTTTACCCACAAGGGCCTTCGTGCGTTCGGCTTGTAGCTGAATCGAATCGAGATCGCCGCCACGTATCAGTTGTGGGATTTGCAGATCTAAGGCAAGATATGCTTTTTGCTCACGGTTCAGCCTTTTCCACTTATTAATGAGATAAGCCATAAGCATTCCACCCATCACAAGGGTAATAACCTGTGTTGGCCCGCGCTGATGAAATAGTGCATGAAATGGCATTCCCTCTGGTGCAGTCACAGCCCAGACGAGAAAGCCTCCAATTCCACCAGGCAACATCCACCGAAAGATTTTTGGGTCTAAATCATTGCCAAGCCCCAAACTCACATCAAAGCTTGATTCAGGATTGTTAATTTGTTGGAAATTGGAAACCATAACAGTGCCTTTGTGCAATAAATTTAAAAGGAAGACTTATTGACTTTTTGTATTGTCCCACTCTTGCCACTCAACCTCGATATCTCCACTCTCGTTTGCAGATGGAGGCGGAATGCGATTCAGCAAATCATTGGGTAGCCCCAAACGGTGAAACACTGCTTTGCGCTGATCGACAGGCATAGATGAAAATGTACGCACCATATCGCGGACTTTATGCTCGCTGTACACAAGCGACATGAGTTCATCTTGATCACTAGGGTCAAGGTTTTTGAACCAGTCGATAAACTTTTCTAGTTGTCGAGTTTGATCGGCGGAATGGTTCATAGTTTAAGAAGTCGATGGTTTAAGAATGTTGCACAATTAAACGTGAATGGGTGGAGGTATGCTCAATAAGAGACAGAAGGGTGGGTAAGTCATTTGGATCGGATTGCACGCAATGAGTCAAGGGCTTTTTGTACTGCGTCGGTAAGCAGCGAAATCACACGCTTATCTCTCAGAATCAAATTCGCTTGGACACTCTGACCAGCACTCACAGGAAATTCATCTCGTCCTTTGCGAAGTGTCTCTCGTTGCAAAGCGATATAGGCGGGGAACCGTGGCTGTGGATTTTGAGCATCAGGCTTAATGGGCAGGGTCCCAACCGATTTCAGAGTCCCAGGGAGTGAACCGAACTGGGTGTATGGAAAAGCGTCAACTCGCACTTGCGCCTTCATCCCTTTTTTAAGGAAACCCACATCCCTATTTGTAACGAAAATTTTGGCCTCAAGCACTCCCCCTGGAACAACATTCACAAGAATTTCACCCGCCGAGGTGGCGTAACCGGGGCTTGAAGGCACCAGTCCGAATACCAGACCATCAACAGGCGAAGACAAGATTTCTTTACTGAGAGTATCTTCAACCTCAACCAATTGGCGTTCCAGATCAGATATTTCTCTCAAGGATTCTTGTTCCATTTTTAACAATTGAGCCTGCACTTCTTGTAAATTCGCCCGAGCCTGAGCAACTTCCGATTCAAGTTGCTCCACTCGATTTCGCTGACGTAATAGTTCAGTGCGCTTAAATGCACCTTGTTGTGCCAATGGAATGATATTTATATAGATTTCTTCTTCGGTTAGTAGCGCACGATTCAAACCTTCTTTCCTTTCCCGTAAACTTGATACACGAGCTTTAATCGCTCGACTTTCTTCCTCAAAACGCTTAACTTCAAGTTTTAATTGTGTTTTGAGTGTTTGCGCTCTCTTTTCTGACACTTCCGCATCGAAGCGCATTAAAGCTTGGCCTGTTTTTACAGCTTGCCCCTCACGCACAAGTATTTCCTTCACGATCCCACCAAATGGTGCTTTGATTGGTCGCTCAGCACCTAGGGGTTGAAGCTCACCACTAGCTAACACAACCTCGTCGATTCTTGCAAATACTGCGAAACAGAATCCAAAAGAGGCTGTACCGATGATTGTCCATGCCAACGCTTTGCTCCAGACAGGAGCTGGTCTTAAACGGACTTCTTGGGGGTTTAGCGGTCGGACGATGAGACTAGAAAGGTTGCTCTTTTTTGAGAGCTTTGATTGTTTGTTATGCTGATCATTAATATCTTCCATTTTTTATACCTCCTGTTGATGATAAAGAGTTGCATATCGGCCTTGCAATGCCATGAGATCTTCATGTGTTCCTTGTTCAACAAGTGCCCCTTGATCCATAACCAAAATCAAATCAGCTGCTTTTAATGATGCGAGCCTGTGCGTGATGAAAAATACTGTGCTCTCTTTATAGAGTTCCATCAGGTTTGCAGTGAGTCTTCTCTCGGTATCCACATCCAGGGCACTTGTCGCCTCATCGAGAACTAGAAGGCGTGGCCTTCGTAAAATCATGCGGGCAATGGCCATTCTCTGACGCTGTCCACCACTCATGCCTGCACCTCGCTCGCCAACTGAACTGTTGTAGCCAGCTGGCATTGCTTCAATAAATTCATGTGCACAGGCCACCTGTGAAGCTAATACCACTTCCTCAAAACCTGCATCTGGCCTCGTCAAAGCAATATTTGACAAGACACTGCCATCAAACAACAGGCTGTCTTGAGGCACGACACCAATCTGAGCCCTCAAAGAATATAAATCAACTTTACTTATATCATTACCATCGATCCTGATCACTCCCTCTTCTGGTTCGTACAGTCGTGTTAACAACTTAAGCATCGTACTTTTGCCTGAACCAGAACTCCCAACAACACCTACGAATGAACCTGCAGGGATCTCAAAATTAATATTATCAAGTTGTTTGGAGCCTGATTCTACAAATCTAAACCCTACTCCTGAATAATTTACTTGTCCTATAAGAGGAGGGATCGGTGGCTTTTGCTCGCCAGTAATTTCCAGTTCTTGGGGATGGTCGACAATGTCAGCTAATCTCTCCAGTGAGAGAGATGTTTCTTGAAAGTTTTGCCATAGATTCGCCATTCGCAGAAGTGGACTTGTGACATTCCCTGCCAATATCCGGAATGCAATCAGCTGACCAAGCGTTAACTCACCCCGTAAAACAAGTGAAGCACCAACCCACAGAACCACCAAACCTGAGAGTTGTTCAAGAAATTGACTTGTGGATCCAGCTGCTGTGCTCGTTACAACGTTTCTAAATCCAGACTGAATTTGTCCACCATAAAGTTGTTGCCAACGCCAGCGACTGTGTATTTCCATTCCTTGGCCTTTGATTGTTTCCATGCCACCCAATGTTTCAACCAAGTGGCTTTGGACACGAGCATTTGCTTCAGCTTGGTCTCGGAGTTGCTTACGGATAATTGGTGCAGAGAAGAAAGTAACCGTGACAAACAGTGGAACGACAGCTAAAGCCCAGAATGTGAGTTGAACAGAATAAAGCAACATTACAGCAATGTATAAAAAAGCGAAGACAGCATCCAAAACCACAGTCAGCGCAGTTCCTGTCAGAAAGCTTCGAATTTTCTGAAGTTCATTAATTCTGCTGCTAACTTCTCCCACAGGTCTGTCTGAGAAGTAACCGAGAGGAAGGCGCAATAGGTGATCAATTATGGTTGAGCCTAAACTTATATCAATCCTATTGGTAGTATCCGAAAATAAATATGTTCTGAGGGATGAGAGAACGGCTTGAGATAATCCCATTGCCACAAGCAACGTCCCCAAGACATTCAAGCTACTTATGTTTCCCTGACTAATTACTGCGTCAATAATCTGTTGAATGAGAAGTGGATTCAGCAAGCCGAACAATTGAACAAAAAAGCTTGCAACCAAAACTTGTATTAATACGCCTTTATGCTCTTTGATTGCAGGTAGGAACCACGACAATCCAAAGCGTTTCTTCGGTGTCTGTTGTGATCGCTCAATGCACAACACAGGTAGTGCACCTGCCTCATTTCTTCCCCCTAGCGATTGAACAGCTACTGGGCCTTGCCCCGCTTGTGGATCACTGACCAACACCTGGCCGACCTGGTCGCTGGCCCAGATAACCAATGGTCCGCTATCGGATATCGCGATGGCTGGCAATTGGAGGCGCCCTATCTCTGCGTCTGAGACTTCGAGCTGTGATGCTCTTAATCCCATCAGATCAGCAATTGCGGCGAGTTGTATGAGCCCAATCCCCTCACCTGTCTCATCGCGACTAAGCTGGTCTTCAAGAATTCTCCTCAACACATCTTTTCTGAAAGGAAGGTCGAAATGCCTTGCCAGCATGCGGAGCACAGCCATCGATCCTTCAACAGGCCCTTCCCCATTGAGGTGGGGGTATGTCCCGTCATCACCCAGGCGTCCGTACCAATCCTCCAGTGCTTCTTGTTGACGCTCGACGACAACAATTGCTGATGAGCTTTCTTGCCAGTCCGGCTCGATCAACTCAGCCTCTGTTTCCTTTGGTTCCTGATCTCCCGCATCTGAGGAGAGCACCAGCACATGCGGCATCTCCATGGGTGATGTCACTGAAGACTTCGCTAAAAGTCTGGCGGGCAACTTTCCTTTAACACTCAGCTTTAAAGGGCCGAGTAACTCCTCACCAGGATCTGCGCCCACAATATTGCTGCTGCTCACCAACCAAGGGCCCCAACTCGAGCCAAATTCGTGTTGACCGGGAGGAAGCAACAGGACTTGCTGGCTATCTCCAGCAATTTCCAACTGATTGCTTGCCCAGTCCCGCAGCTGAAGGCGCGATGGATTCCGAGGCGATGGGGATGCTGCAGCAACAGCGAACAATTCTTCGAGATTGGGCTGTGCCAGCGCCAGTTGAAGCCCTGGATTTGCCATCACAGCGGAGAGGAAGGCGTCCTGCGGGAGGAGCCATAGCTGGCTTGGTTGAGCAGCGGCTAGTGCCTGACCTGTAACTCCCCGCAAGAGACTGATGTCTCCAGCAAAATCTCCCGGACCAAGGCGTCGCAACGTGAAGGGTTCATTGCGTTCATCCAAGGCCAGAAGGCGCATTTGGCCACCAACGACAAGTGCCACCCCTGGCGGCAGATCATCAAAGTCGTACAGCTTTTGTCCTGGGCGCAGCTTCAACGCCTGCAGGGATTCAGCAAGGCGCGCTTGCAGCTTTTGTGGCAAGCGAGAAAAGGGCGCCCAGCCACCGATCAATCGCAGCGCTGAGGCAAGCTGCATCGCGGTACCAAGTCCTTTCAATCACTCTGCAGGAGTCTATGACCGGCTCTGGCGACCATTCCGACTGATCCAACACCTTGAGCAAAGCTATGCGAATACTGCATTTTTCCCCTCTTGTTCTTGTCATTGATGATGCTTCCAGACCCTATTCCCTGCTTGCGGCACTGTGCTCGATGGACTCTTTCAGCCAACGATCTCCAAGCTCCAGTGCGAACTGTTGCCTTAAATCCTGATTAAACACTGCAGCCTGGAGCTCTTCCAATTGCAAAATCACCCAGCCTCCCTCAGCTTCTCGAGGGGGCCAGACTTGTCCCGGTGTACTCACTCGCAAGATGTTGGCTAATGCTGCGGGAAGCATCTCAAGTGCAACTGGGCCATGCTTACCGGAAGGTAGACCTTCATCGCGATCATCTGGCAATGAACAAAACAGCTGTTCAAAGCTGCACTCTTGTTCCTTCAAGCGAATGAAGAGTTCATGGGCTAATGCTTCTTCATTGACCCAATGAAGTGAATATACCGCGCGATCAAGCTTTGCTTTGCGCTTCAAAAACAAGCTGAGAGACTGTTTGCGAAACCTCTGTTCACACGTCTTTAGCCAGACAAAAAAGCGCTCGGAACGTCTTTCCAACTGCTCATTGTTCAAGAATTCGCTCGCCATCCAACGGCTTAATTCCTTGTCAGATTTTATTCCTTGACAGCGTAGATACGTTTTCAGTGCTTTTTGCCTTTCGTCCTCTGACAGTGGTTCAATTTTACCGATCAACCGATCACGAGCGGCTTCACGCTCGATAACACCCTCCAACCCCCATTGGCTCAATATTTCACGTTCAATCACTCTGAAAACATCGACGATCTCATTTCAAGGTAGCGTCCGCAGCGAGCATCCAAGAGTGGAAAGTGTTCATCGGGTGCCATCCACAGATCCTCGGCTTGCATCTGGAGCTGACCTACTGGTAGTCCTCCGGCTCTCGATGCCGGATGGGAGAACGTTGACCACCCAACTTGAACGTCATATGCAACCAATAGAAGCCCGCAAGTTAAAAGCTGTTGATGTCGACGACTTCCCCAAACCCTGATCTCACCGTGGCGTTGAGTTCATGATCTGAGGCCATTTGCGAAGCCCCTGCACGGCCCAAGTTTCCTACCCGGACCATCCCGACTGTCACCAACCGGAAACACTGCACAAAACACTCATTGTGGGTGGCATCCCGCTTGAGCTACACCGTGCTGGTCTGTGGCTCAGCCATGAAGATCGACAGCGCGAACGCTCAACCGATGGGGAGCCTGATCTTTGAAGGGGGGCACAAGCCCTTCCATGCCCTGGCCTGT
>MDTD01071798.1_pt1 | contig 12838 bp, 9 predicted proteins | sample 811221 | NCBI WGS metagenome assembly MDTD01 (sample SAMN05326646, study PRJNA326480) | marine metagenome | isolation source: seawater | place: Pacific Ocean: South West | collected 2011 | reverse complement strand
GAGGCCACGGATTTAACGCAGGAAGTTTTTGTAAAAGTTCATAAAAATATTCATAAGTTTCGTGGAGATAGCAACTTTTATACTTGGTTGTACACAGTGGCATTAAATACTTGTCGAAACAGGCGAGATAAAATCGGTCGGCGGCGTCGTCATGAGACGAATCTTGGTTGTTCGGAAGAGGGTCAGAATCTGATTGAAACTCTATTTGCTGACCCTAGGTCTTCGAAATCTCCCACCCATCGATTGGAATCTGAAGAGCTCAAGCAGTGGATTACTGAGAGTATCGCAGCACTACCCCCCAAGTACAAAGAGATTATAATCATGAAAGATGTTAGTTTGATGAGCTACGAAGAGATCGCCGTTATTTTAGATTGCTCTCTTGGCACCGTTAAATCTCGCCTTAATCGGGCTCGAAATATGTTGAAAGAAAAACTGGAAAGCTCTCGTAATCGTTCTGAAGTACACCAAAAGAGAGGTGAACTATGAATTTACAATTTAATGCAGAAGAATTCCGATGTTTGCTGCAAGATTTGAGAGAGGCAAATCCTGAAATGAGCGAGTCTGAACTTTTGGAATTGGCAAGTTTGGTGCACAATGTCCAAGGGATGCCTGAGGAAGAGGCTCCGAAAAATTTATTTGATAAAATAAAACGTGAGATAAATTATCAGGATGGTGAAGCAAATTACTCTGAAAAGATGACCGAGAAAGAGCTTCCCAAAGACTTGCCTTGGTTAGATAACCTTGTAAAAAGCTTGCAGGCCTATCTTTTGCCCTTTAGTAGTGGTGCCGTAGCCATGCTTATAATGATTACAGTTTTTGATTTACCGCAAATAAATTCAAATAGCATTGAACCTATGGAATCAAGTATGACTGATCAAAGTGCTGAGATAATTTCAGATGAATCTACTCTTTCTAATGAATCAAAGCTGAGCCCCAATGTGATCGTCGAATCCATGAATTCAGGAGTTGATCCAAAAGTTGTTAAAAAACCCCCTATTCCCATGCAAGCAGTAGCCTCATTAGGTTCTGAATTTGCTAATCATGCGAAGCGGCCAAGAATTGCCAACTTAAAATTGACAAAATCGAGGAGCAGAGTACAGGCTTTGGGTATGGGACGAGAAGTGCCCCAGAATTTTAGTAATGAACCAGTGAATTCAGGTCAAGTTAGATCTAAGATGATGGCTTCCTTAAAATCACGAACAGATGATTGGATTCCTCGGAAATCTAAATCTGAAAAAGTCTTGTGGACTGAAGAGAGCGTTGGACAAATTTCTTCAAATCAATTTGCCTACCAAGAAAATTTCTCAAGCTATGCTGGTTTATCTTCTCCTGAGTCTTCTGCAGGGGACCAAATAGATAATGAATTTGCTAGGTCCCCTCTGATTAAACCTACTGCATCTCGTGAGGCGCTAGAAATTCACTGGAAGTTATCGATTAGAGAGCTAAGTAAAGCGAGGAATCTAATGAAATCATCTCTTCCCGAAATCAATCATATCAGGCACTTAAATGCTGAAGACCTTGAAGACTATAGTGAAATAAGTGGTGAGATTATCACTGATAGTTTTTTTCTTAAATTGGATCTTTCAAAATTAAAAAGCTTAATCAAAGCGGCAAAAGATCTTGGTTCATTTTGGACCCCAGATACTGCGGGGAAAAAATCGCCCAAGAACTTTCAGGATTATCTGAACAAACACCAAGCTAGAGATGACATGGTTCTAGATATTCAATTATTGCTGTATATTAATGAATAATTCATTAAGTGTTCGATACCCAGTAGATTTTAATAGTGATTTCAAATATCAGAGGAACTCTATTTTAACTTTGAATGTTTGGTTCTTCTTGCATTAAACAAATCGAATAAATCACGTGGAAGTTTACTTTAGTAAATTATGACTTGGAAATCTGGAGAAAAATTTGCAATTGTAATTGTGGGTGATGAATTCACTCATGGAGAATCTGCTGAGCAGAATGGGCCATGGATTGCGAGACAATTGGTAAATTATGGTTTTGTGGTTGATCTTTGCATTCAATTGAGCGACAACCCCGAGTCACTCCGATACTGGCTTAATCAAATACTAAATGGTCCCATTGATCATATTATAGTAAGTGGTGGTATTGGCGGCACCCATGATGACTACACACGACAATCTATAGCTGCTGCCCTTGATATTCCTATTGCAGTTCATAGGGACTGCTTGAAGATTCTCGAACAGAAATATGCAGGTCGCCTAAATGATCAACGTCGAAGAATGGCTTACTTGCCATTAGAGAGTACACTGATTGATAACCCGCAAGGAGCTCCAGGGTTTCAGGTTGCAAATTTTACGGCTCTGCCAGGGTTTCCGAGAATGGTTAAAACTATGCTGCCTGAATTACTTGCTCAAAGTGCGGGTGAAAATAATTCTATGATCTGCACGAAGGCTTATTTTTCCGATCGAACTGAAGGTGATATTGCAGTGCAGGTTGAAGAATTTTTTAAGCTATGGTCTGATCATATAGACAGTCTCGGAATATATCCGGATGCAACTGAGGGAGTTCGAGCTGTCAGTCTTAAGTTAAGATGTAGCACGAGTAGCCGAGAAGAGCTCACGAACGAATTTACGAAATTTGTTTATTCGTTGGGTGGAAAAATACAAATTTAGCTATTTCCATAATCACACGCCGTACTTTTTTGCCAATTGTGTTTTGAGAGCTCGATGATTAGTTTTTCCTGTTCCCAATAAAGGAATTTCTCGGACAGGCTCGTGATGATTCAGTCTTCCTACATTCGAAAACCCTGCTTTTTTAAGGGTTTCATTGGCTTCTTCAAGGGTCAATGTTACTCTCGAAAAAATGGCTAATACAGGACGTTCGCCATCTCTCTCAACTGCCTCGACAGCAACAACAGGACCATCGTCATCTCCAGGCCAGCGATCAATGAGGACGTCTTCCATGGCTGGTAAACTAATCATCTCACCAGCTACTTTCACAAAACGTTTGAGTCTTCCCGCCAAAATGATAGCCCCATTTTCATTTATTATTCCAAGATCGCCTGTGTTGTACCACCGATCGCCTTCGATCTCGAGAAAAGGATTAGGAGCATCCTCACCAAGATAGCCTCTAAATATATTCCCTCCACGAGCAATGATTAGTCCGCGCTCACCCTGGGGCAAGGGTTTAAGAGTGTCCATATCGACAATTTTGACTTCTGATTGAGGAGCAGGCCAGCCAACACCGCAGCGATCTCGGTCTGGATAGTTCATTGTCAGAATCGGAGCACATTCGGTGATACCATAACCTTCTATGAGCTGAGCTCCAACACTTAGTGCTTCTACTTTCCTGAATAACTCATCAGGAGCTTTCTCAGCTCCCGTAATAAAATATCTGACACTCGTGAGTTGCTCGGGATCAGCAGCTTTAAAAATACCAGTTACGAAAGAAGGTGTTCCACAAACCGTTGTGCATCTCCACATGTGAATCCCCCGAGCTAGCCTGCGGGATTCTGTCGGATTAGGATAGTAAGCCACCTTAAGACCTGTGGTAAGTGGCAACATAGTGGTTATTGTAAAACCGAAACTATGAAATGGTGGGAGGAAACCATATAGCGTATCTGTGCTTTGAAATGGTATTACCTGAATGCCATCACAAATATTTGTTATAAGGTTATAATGGCTCAGAGGCACACCTTTCGGAACTGACTCACTACCGCTGGTAAACAGAATTACCGCTGGATCGTGTTCACTGATGTCCTTCAAGTTTAATTTTTGCAATAAAGTATCTGCAGAAAAAAATGAATTCCAAATGGCTATTAACTTATGTCGGATACCGATATCATTGCTACGCATATCTTCCACAAATACTAGAATGTCATCCATGGAACCAAGCTCTACATTGCCCAGTTTATCCAGAAATTGACTTGAGGTTATCACTTGTGTGATACCTGTCAACTCAATCACGTGCTGCAGATTCCTCGGGCCCAGAGTCCAATTAATCATCACTGGTATTTTTCCGGCAAGCAAACAACCTAAAGCTACTACACCTACACCAGCGGTGGATGGGAGCATTACCCCCACCTTATCACCTGGCATTTTCGAAATTACCTGTGCTAAGACGAGAGCGCCAATTTTAACTTTCTTGTAGGTTAAGACCCCCCTATTCTCATCTCCACAAGCTACCGCAGATCCCATTCGATCAGCATTTCTAAGAATAGCTTCTTGAAGAGTTTTACCTTGTGGTTTTTTTACACTGGGTCTTTCTAATTCTACCCATCCCTTTGGAGCTCGATTGATCTCACCCTCGTTCATTCCCGAACGTCCCGCTGCGATTTCCATAACTTTACCAACGGATACGAGTTCGGTAATTTCAACATCCTGCACATCGAAAATTTCGTCCAGCCATACCAACACATCAGATAAATCAAGACTATCCAATCCTAAATCTTCGGTGAGTAAATCGGAGTCTTTAATTTCGTCTGCTGAACGATCCACCATACGAGCAAATTCAGATAGGACTTTTTGCTGTACTTCCTGTGGTATATCCGAAAGGTCAACTTCAACTTCGGCTCCAAAAGCTTCAACATCGGGTAGGTCCGTTCTATAAAAAGAATAGGATTTGAGACTCAATGGCTCTTCTCCGGGCTCGTTATACCAATTCTCCAGCCAAGAATTGAGCTCCATTTTTTCCGCTGTTCTGGGGAAGTCAGCCGGCGTTTCTGTTATCTCAATAGTCACTTCTCTTCGTGGCGCAAAAAATATTAAATTTCTTAGAAGAATTTTAATAGCCTTGATAATTACCGTTGCCACGTCGGGAGTGATTCCACGAGTTAGAGCTGTGGAGAAAGAACTACCCCATAGTCCTCGTGTTCTTACTAATATAATCGTTACATCCGGATACTTTTCCAATATATTGGAGACCGCGGAGGCTCCCTTTATTTTTTCTAGACCACTGCGTTGGAGACCGCCGGAAGGATACAGCAGAACATTGTCGCCGCTTTTCAAGCCATTAATCGTGCTTGCTAGTACTTTTTCCATACGACGAATTTTGTAAGGACTGAAGCCTTGCTCCATATCTGGAACGGGAATCGCATTAATCCATTTCATTACTGAATTCAGTATGGGTAAGTTGTACATAGGCTCAGTGATCAGTGGTCGTACTGGAAATCTTGAGTAAACTAGTGAAGCTACAATTACGGGATCGATTTCTCCTGGGTGATTTGGTAGGAAAAGAACTCCCTCTCGATTTGGAAGCTCATCATATCCAGTAATTTTGATTCGATAGCGTAATGCAAGTAAGCAGCGCACGAAAAAAGCTAGCAGGCAACATAAGAAATGCTTCATGGATTTTCCTTTTTCCAAAGCACGAAAACAGCAACTGTTGCGAGTCCCGTTAGGATGGCTAGAACAACAAATTGGTTAAGGCTGGTTAAATAGTTTTTATACATGGTAAAGCCAATCGCTCCACTAATGGCGAAGTTGAATAAAGACACGAGAGCACTCTGTAGAGCTGCCCCTTGGCCCTCCATTTGATCCTTAGCAACAGATTCAAGGTAAGCTGAGTCCACAAGGTTGGTTCCCACACCAAAGACTGTTCCTATTAGTATAAACATGGCGGATGCAAACCAGTAGAGATTGGCATTTTCGGCAATTACTTGTGAGGGTTCCATCCATAAGATTAAATATGGGTAAGCAATAATTAAAATTATAAGCAATACACCGCATATGGATGCGATCCTGTATTTGATATGAACCATCCAGTTGGAGGCTACGTTTCCTGTGATGATACCTACTGCAGCCCACAGTGACATAAGACTACACATGGTTGCACCACCTAATTTAACCTCCTCTACAAAGCCAGTAATAGATAAACTCACTGCTCCAGCAACACCCCAATAAACAGGACCAGAAAGGAGAAATGGCCAGTAGTTACGAACAATTAAAAATGTGTCTGAAAATATTAATCGACTGCGCTGGATGAAAGGACTCAGATTTTCAATTTTATAGCGATTACCGATTGATAAAATACCTGCTCCAGCAAAGACCCCGATTGCTATCCATATTCCATTTTGAGGATAGGTTTCCCACATATACATACCCACGGGGATTCCCATAAGCATTGCTACTGTGAAAATAATAGTGAGTACGCCATTAACCATTGTTGTGGTGCGACCGGATTCGACTGCTTGTAGCGGCACTGCTGCCATTTTCGTAGAATTGAAGAACCCTGTGATAAGACCAGTTAGAACAATGTAAATCCAGATTGAACCGACAAAGTTGGTTAGATAGCCAAACAATAGCATAATGGCTGTTAGCAAAGCGGTGATAGTCATCACTTTGTATTTAGGAAAAGCAGCCGCGACAGGACCTGCTACGAAGTAAATTACAGTGGGTCCCAAAGTAAGTAACGAACCAACGACCTGTAGAATCCAACCCTTATCTTGAGGGGTATACATAGTTTCAGTGATGTAACCTACACCGAAAAATTTGATGTAACCTAAGCCAAAAGAAAGCAGGAATACGGATGTGATCAAGCAGGGAAACGACATGGCAATCTTCATTACTGCCTCTTGTTTTTAGATCTCATGATAAGTTTGTTTGATAGGATTCGAGAGTAGCACATCATTATTATTGAGTACACCATAAATGACCTTTAATAAAATTCATTGCTAGATCAACTTGCTGGGTTTTGAAATCTTCATGATGGGCCTCTTCAATAGGTAGAAGCTGTATTTGGCCAAGACCACTGCCCCATTGTACTAGGACCCATGCCAAATGCCGGATTTTCTGTGGATCATGTATGCCTAGTTGGTAATAATCAATCATACGATTCAAATGTTCCTCCAGAAAATTGCTAAATTGTTTGTAAATCGAAGCAATGGCTGCGCTTAGTTCCGATTCAAGCTGTTCCGCACACAAGCGTTGCAAAAGTTGAAATCCGGTACTTTCGGCACTTGGGTTATAGCTAAAATCAGCTGCAATTCGTATGAGAGCTTCTAGAGGGTCTGTTTCTGATTTAACTACTTCTTGCCAGTGAAAAATCTGCACTTTACCAGTTTCTATTATGCATGCGAGTACAATAGCGTCTTTGTTTTTGAAACATCGGTACAGTATCATTTCCGCAATTCCCAGTTTTTTGCTAAGTGCTTTAGTGGTGACACTATGATATCCGTTGGCGGCCAACATTCTGGTTGCTTCTGTCACGATATCAATTTGTCTTTGGGCAGTACTTTTTCTAGGCATTCGATCATTATGTTAGTGATCACTAACCCTGTCAAGTTTAATTATAAAACTCCAAAAAAATTGAGTAGTAGAACTAAAATAAGAACTAGGATTACCTTAAAACCAAACTTCAAACCCTTCTCGAGAAATTCAACCTTGCCTTTTAGTCGCTGCGCCTTAGCAATTGCATGATTAAGTTTTTTTTGAGTTTCGAGATAATGACTCGTTTTTTTGGGATCTGGAAATCTTTGAGAGCATCCCAAAAACTGATGGTCTTTATACAGCAGTAATAAAGCTATGATCTTAAATTCCGTCTGTACAATTTTGGGAAAGATTTCATCTGATAAATCATATCTTCCAGCTAGTACAAGCGCTCTCAATAATTTCACCAGCCATCGGTCCTGTCCTTTTTCCCAACGACTGTTTAATAGCTCTCTTAACTTATTGAAACTGTTTTTAATTGAAATTTTCGATGCTAATTGCAGCATAATAATGGCAGTCAAATCCTCCACAGTTTCCATTTCTTCATTCATTTTCTCAAGCAGTAGATTGAGATCCAGATGGTGCAGATTTACACCATAAAGTTGTCGGCCTGTCCAAATTCTTTCAGCCATCAGATTTGTCCAACTATGCTCAGTCATAGAGATAAGGTCTTCTTGATTTGGAGTCTTCCAGCCCAAGGTAAGAAGCATTGAAGTCTCTTTATCTATTTTTTTGAGGAGACTATCAAATAGAGGTAGCTCGAAATGATTTTTGTCTGAATAGCCAAGTAGATGTAATAGGATCTCAAATTGCTCCCAGGCGTCAAAAAAATCTTCGGAATCTAGGCCTGCAAATAGATCGAAACAGTTCTCAAATCTTCCACTTATAAATTGGTAGGAAATTAGCTCACCTCTCTGCAATGGGGTTAATGGATTACTCGAGGTTTGTGTCAATTGTATGAAGTGCTGCTTTATACTTTCCTCTAGCGCATGATTTCCTTGAAGATATGAGCCTAAAATACTGGGCAGTTCCACATAGGCTGTCGCTGGTAGGAATACTTGCAAGGGAATTTGGCTGAGATATTTTTCGGATAATTTATTAGAAGGGTGCGAATTTTTGCAGCGAGTTGCTGCTAGCAGAAGCCATTCGTATGTTTGCATGCAATCTGAATCAAGATATTGCATCCAGGGAAGGATTCGATCATAGGAATCGGGCCAGAAAGATGAGTTTACGGGGCTTATCCAGTTCATAGTTTTATATAGCTTTTCTTAACATAGATACTCCCCCATGTCACGGCAAAGCATCCATGATAATTAAACATTTTGATATAAGCCATTTTAGTAACTTCATCATGAGAGACTTTAATTGAATCAAACTGCTACTTGTGTACGAGGACAAACGCTGGTATAACAGTCGAATTGGAGGATGTTATGGACACACAAGTGGAAGTCGGAGTTTGGGATCATGGTCACATTTATAGTTCCTTGGAAGACGAACGAATCGGACAAGAATTTGCAGGTATCAATCTAGTTATAGAACAGCTGAAACCCCTGAGCGAGATTCTTCAGCACCAGTTGAAATCTGAACTCGTTGAGGATAGTAAGCTTCTTGAGACGTTGTGGGAATCAGCTCGACTCATCAAGCAAACTTTCTCTCCAATGTCTAATCTCCAAGCTCTTGCACTTGCTGAGACCAGTGTAGACAGTAAGAATAAATCGGCTCTTAATCTGCAGCTTGATTTGCAAAAATTGAGTGTGCAATTAATCAAATCTTGTAATCCATTTACTATATGTATGGATCGTATTAGTGATATTTTCCTCCAGAGATTCCTTGAGCCAGATGAATTCAAAGATAAAGAGTTTTTACTAAGGATTTCTCGAAACTTTAGACCGTTTCAATTGCCTTTAGAGCAGGAAAATCTGCTTTCTTCTATGGCCCCTGCTGGATTGCGCGGTTGGCAGAGTCTTTATGAAGATTTGAGTTCAAAAGTCTCAGTTGAATTGGATGGTGAGAGTACATCAGTAGCTCAAGCAATGGGGTTACTTGAAAATCCTGAGGCCTCAAAACGCCAAATAGCTTATTTAGGTCTTGATCATAACTATAATACCCACAGGCATAGTTATGCTCGTATTCTAACTAGTCAGGTTCGCTGGCGTTTAAGTGAGCAGAAGCAGCGTTCATCAAATCGTCCTATGCATTTTTTAGATGAACCTTTACAAATGGGAAGACTCACACGCAATACTTTAGATGCTATGAACTTGAGTGTGGAAAATTTTCGACCTAAACTTCAACCCATTCTTAAGAGAATGGCTAAATATTTTAAGAAGGACCGACTAGACCCTTGGGACTTATTAGCACAGGCTCCTCTTGAGGAGCCCATTGAATTCAGTTACGAAGAAGCTATGGACCTTATCGAGGGTGCTTATCGAGAAATTAATCCTGAAATGGGTGATTTTGTTCGAATTATGGTCGAAAAACGATGGATTGATGTGCGCAAGGGAGACTCTAGGAGACCTTCCGCTTTTGCTTTCCATTTTCAAGACCCCATGGAACCTCGCGTTTTCGGAACCTATATGGGTACTATGAAATCATTACGAATGTTAGCTCACGAAGTAGGTCATGCGTATCATTTTTGGTGCTTACGCGATCAACCTCAAGAGCATCAGCATTATCCGCTGACTCTTGCTGAAACGGCCAGTATTTTTGGTGAGTTAAGTCTTGGTAGATATCTACAAAACCATCCCGACGAATTGGTACGGCGTCTTTCAGCGTGGCAGGATGGACAAAGTGTTCTTACTTACATGCTTAACATTCCTATGCGTTTCAACTTTGAGAAGAAATTGTACGAACGCGGCGAAGAGCATCTTGAGGCTGAAGACCTTTGTGCCTTAATGAGTGAAGTTTGCATGGATTGGTATGGTTCGGATGGCCTGTCACAACCGATGCAGTATTTTTGGGCTTCTAAATTGCATTTTAATTTGGCATATTTTTACAATTACCCCTACACCTTTGGTTATTTACTCGCGCAGGTACTATTTGATGAATATTTGCGCAAGCCCGAAGGCTTTCATGCACGCTACACAAGATTTTTACGCGGTACAGGCAAATTAAATTGTGAAGATCTTATAGCGGTTGAATTGGAAGAAAACTGTGAACAACTTTCATTTTGGGAGCGTGGTGCAAAAATGGCTGAGGGACGAGTTCAACATTTTATGAACCTGTTCAATTAAGTATAAGCTTGGATTTCTTTAGTAAAAACATCATGGTCTATGGCGATTGCTTTGTGACCTTTAAAACCTAGGCAGTCGCGGGCGTTCAGTAGGGCGTTCCACACAGCATCGTGTACTAATTCTGCGACAGCCTCAAAAACTGAGTCGAGCATGGCGGAGTCCACGACTTTAAACTGACCTAATTTTCGCCTTGGAAATCGATTGGATGTACTGAAACATAGAATCAGATCACCGGAGTCATGATGGCCATAGCATCCCAGTGTACCAAGTCCTAATGAAGCTCTCTTGGCTAATCGAGAACACTGTATGGGTAATAATGGAATATCACTGGCAATGATCACCAAAATAGATCCTTTTGATCTGGGTTTATCCCATGGTGATGGGGTTATATCGTAAGAGATTTTGCTTCCAATCGGAAATCCATTAATACGTAAATCTTTTCGATTTCCGTAATTAGCCTGTACGATTCCTCCTACTGTGAATCGTTCACCAGCAATTGTAATCTGTTTTGATGCGGTACCAATACCACCTTTGAACTCATGGCAGATCATACCTGTTCCGCCACCTACATTACCTTGATCAGAAGCGTTAGTAGTGGCAGTTTCCATGGCTCTGATAACTTCCATACCACTCAGACTGGGACAACTGTCATCACTTAGCCAACTGTCATCTGTTTCCAGAACTACTGGCATGTAGTGATAATCCTGGATATTTTTTTGAATGGCTAGTTGATAAATAGCATCCCGTACCAACCCCAGACTTGCTGTGGATGTTAATGCTATAGGTCCCTGCAGTGAACCTGTCTCCTCAATCCAGGGATAGCCGTTGAAATCGCCGCATCCGTTGAGAACATATGTACCAGCTGGATAACACCAATGCCAGGGATCGTTTAAGTCCGGAAGTATTAGAGTTACACCTGTGCGGTTGATGGATGGTTTATCCTTTATTACCTTATGATGGCCAACAGCTATTCCAGGTACATCTGTAATACAGTTTTTAGGGCCGGAAGGAAATTCACCTTGGCCTAGCCAGGAACGAACATCATATATCTGTGTCATGGAAGTATTTTAAAAATTGAATAACACAATTACAAGATTTGTAAATTTAAGCGAGGTGATAGTGCTAGATTCATTATGGCATGATAATTAGGGATACAATCGATATATTCTCCAACATTTAGTGAATTTTGATTATTTAACAAAACAGTTAGATCTGAACTTGCGCCTATCAATTCTAAATGTTCAGGAAAGTTGATGTACTGCGGGTCAAAATCTACTCTACCCGCTCCTAAGATAACTCGTTGCATACTACCTTTGACTTGCGTATCAAAAAGTTTTCCAAAGCTGTTGGGAATAAGGTCTTCAGAATCAAGGGAGTGCTCTTTTTTATATGATTCTACGATGGGTAAACTCAACCGAAAAGCATTTTTTAAACCTAGCATGGGTTTAGATGTTCCTGGGAATGTTCCGCAGAATAGAGCTTCTCCTATTCTGACATTCCAGTCGACCCCTTCCCACAGTTTTTGCTTATATTTATTCCATGATTCAAGATAAGGTAGTGCCGATGAGTTTCCTATGGATAGCATACTGAAGGTTTTTTTTTCACGAATTTTGTTGGCAATTTTTACAAAGCTTTCTAGATGTTTATCTGCTAGTTTAACTCCGGCAAAGCAACTCAGGTTCATTGCAAGTCCACGGAATTTGAGAGGTTCAAGATTTTCCAATTCTTTTATATTGTCTAACAGTAAATCGGCGGGAAAGCCTTCGCGCCAGTCACCCATATCAATCATTAGTAGAATTTCATGTGTCAAATCAGCTTGTCTGCAGGCAAGCTTGTATTCCTTTAATGTGACAAAGTTGGAATGAACTGAAAGATGGCATCTTTGAATCACTTTTTTCGCATCTTGTGGGGATGGAATACAAAGATTCCAATGTTCAGTAAAATTGGCCTTTTTTAAGTTTTCAGCGTGTGAGTCTGCAATGCGTCGAATTCCTAATTCTTTTAGACATGTTAGCAAGACAGGGTGTGACTGCAGCATTTTGCTCACCACTGTAATACTGAAGCCTCTCTCACGAAGATAGGTATTTAAGATATTCCAGTTATTATGTAGAACATCTTTATTTAGGTTTAAGATGCAACTCACTCAGGGTTTTTGCCAATAGTGTTCAGGACTATCCTCAACAAGATTAGCGTAACGAGACAAAACAAATAGGAAGTCTGATAGTCTGTTGAGATATGGAAGTACGTATTCTGAGGTGACTTCTTCTCTTCGTAAAGCCACTAGAATACGTTCGGCTCGGCGACATACGGTTCTGGCCTGATGCAGAAAACATGAGAATACAGTACCTCCTGGCAAGATAAATTCTACTAGTGGCTTCAATTCTTCCTGACAGGTATCCATCATTGTTTCAAGTGCTTCAACATGGTGAGCTT
>MDTD01032129.1_pt1 | contig 12838 bp, 8 predicted proteins | sample 811221 | NCBI WGS metagenome assembly MDTD01 (sample SAMN05326646, study PRJNA326480) | marine metagenome | isolation source: seawater | place: Pacific Ocean: South West | collected 2011 | reverse complement strand
TTACATTTTTGTCTTACCTTTTGTAAAAAATTGTTTTTTGAAGTAACAAATCCAGTACCTCCTTGAACGATTTCTATCACAACTGCTGCAGTTTTATTAGTTATTTTTTCTAAAGATTCCTCTGAATTATATTCAATTGTATTGCAATCTGGTAATAATGGACGATAATTTGCTTTTTGTTCTTCATTACCCATGATAGAAAGTGCTCCATGAGTAGATCCGTGATAAGAATCTTTACATGATATTATTTCAGATCTTCCAGTTGCTCTTTTGGCAAGTTTTAAAGCTCCCTCTATTGCTTCTGCGCCAGAGTTAACAAAATATGTAGTGTTTAGTTTATCAGGAAGATTGTCTGCTAAAAGTTTAGCTAATTTGTATTGTGGAGACTGGATGTATTCTCCATAAACCATTACATGTGAATATTTTTCTAATTGATTTTTAACCGCATTATTTATAATAGGATTAGAGTGTCCTAATGTATTAGCAGATACCCCAGCCACAAAATCAAGATATTTTTTATTATTAATATCTATGATGTAGCTACCTTTTGCTGATTTAATTTCTAAACATGAGGGATAGGGAAAGGTTTGTGCTTGAAATGTTTTAAATAAATCTTTGTTAGTAAACATTATTTTCTAATGATTACTTTTTTAACTGAAGCTACAATGTTATTTTTTGTTAGTCCATATTTTTCCATTAATTTCATAGGAGGACCACTTTCACCAAAACTATCATCAACAGCAACCATTTCTATAGGTGTAGGTAGTTCTCTGCAAAGTAATTGAGCAATACTGTCTCCTAATCCTCCATTCATTTGATGTTCTTCTGCAGTTACAACACATTTTGTTTTTTTTACAGATTCTAGTATTGCCTTTTTGTCTAATGGTTTTATGGTATGTATGTTGATTACTTCAGCAGAAATTCCTTCTTCTTTTAATAATTTAACTGATTCTAATGCTGGCCATACTAAATGTCCAGTAGCGAATATACTTACATCTTTACCTTCTGTTAAACGAACTGCTTTCCCAATTTCAAATTTTTGATTTTCTGGTGTAAAATTAGGTACTTTGGGTCTCCCAAATCTTAAGTATACAGGTCCCTTATGATCGGCTATAGCTATAGTAGCGGCTTTCGTCTGGTTAAAATCACAAGTATTTATAACTACCATATGAGGCAGCATTTTCATCATACCAATATCTTCTAAAGTTTGATGAGTAGCTCCATCTTCTCCAAGTGTTAGTCCTGCGTGTGAAGCACAGATTTTTACATTTTTTCCAGAATAGGATACCGACTGTCTTATTTGGTCGTATACCCTTGCAGTAGAAAAATTGGCAAAAGTACCTGTAAAGGGAATTTTACCTCCTATTGTAAGTCCTGCAGCCATTCCAATCATATTCGCTTCTGCAATACCTACTTGAAAAAATCTATCAGGATGATTGGAAGCAAAATCTCCCATTTTTAAAGAACCTGTTAAATCTGCACAAAGCGCTACTACATTTTCATTTGTTTTCCCAAGTTCTGTGAGTCCCGCTCCAAATCCTGATCTTGTGTCTTTCATTTCCATAATATACTGATCTAATATTAGTAATCTCCTAAAGTTTCTTTATTCTGGTTTAATGCAATTTCTAATTGTTCATCATTTGGAGCAGAACCATGCCATTTATGTGTCCCCATCATATAATCTACTCCATTACCCATTTCTGTGTAAAGTAAAATTACAATAGGTTTTCCTTTTTTAGATTCACCTTTAGCAGCGTTCAATACATTTAAAACAGATTCCATATCATTTCCTCTCTCTTCTTCAAAAACCATCCATCCAAAAGATTCAAATTTTACTTTTAAATCTCCCAAATCTAAAACATTTTCTAAACTTCCATCAATTTGTTTTTTATTGTAGTCAACAGTAGCAATAATGTTGTCTACTTTGTTAGCTGAGGCGTACATTATTGCTTCCCAGTTTTGTCCTTCTTGTAGCTCTCCATCGCCATGTAAAGTGTAAACTAGGTTGTTGTCGTTATTAAGTTTTTTAGCTAAACACGTGCCAATTGCTACTGATAGACCTTGTCCTAAACTTCCAGAAGCCATTCTTATACCCTCTAGCCCTTCATGAGTTGCTGGATGTCCTTGTAATCTACTGTCTATTTTTCGAAAAGTAGATAGTTCAGGAACTGGAAAATACCCACTTCTAGCAAGTACAGAGTACCATACTGGGGAAATATGTCCGTTGGAAAGATAAAAGATATCTTCTCCAACTCCATCCATAGAAAAATCTTTATTATGGTTCATTACTTCAAAATATAATGCTACTAAAAATTCTGTACACCCTAAACTTCCTCCTGGATGACCAGAGTTGTTGGCATGAACCATTCGTACAATATCTCTTCTAACCTGGGTAGTTATACTTTCTAACTTTAGAATATCTGTCATTATTTGTGATGTTTAACGACTGCTAATATAAATCAATAGTGACAAAAAAAAGTATTTAGACTCTTCTAAAAGGACTATTTTATTAACGGATTGTTGAAAAAATTATATATATTATTTTATGAAAAAAATATCTGATAGTGAATATTTTTTAAAACCGAATTAAGAAAATATATTGTAGTTTAGTTAAACAATAAATCAAATAATTTATATCTTTAAATGAATAAGATAAATTTGATTTTAGAATAATATCTCATATAGTTTTGTTTTAAAAGAATAGAAATTCAATTTAAAGTAAAAAATTAATTTATTGAACACTTCATTTTCAAATATTATATTTGCCAATCTTAATAAAAAAAATATATGGCATTACAGTGTGGTATAGTTGGTTTACCAAATGTGGGTAAATCTACTCTTTTTAATTGTTTATCAAAAGCAAAGGCTCAATCGGCTAATTACCCTTTTTGTACTATAGAACCAAACGTGGGTGTAATTACTGTACCAGATGATAGATTAAACCGATTGGCAGAATTAGTAGAACCTGAAAAAGTTCAGCCTACAACAGTAGAAATTGTAGATATTGCAGGTCTTGTTAAAGGAGCAAGTAAGGGAGAGGGTTTAGGAAATAAATTTTTGTCAAACATTCGCGAAACTGATGCTATTATTCATGTTTTAAGATGTTTTGAAGATGATAATATTGTGCATGTTGATGGAAGTGTTGATCCTGTAAGGGATAAAGAAACTATAGATTTTGAGTTGCAAATAAAAGATTTAGAAACAATAGAAAAAAAATTAGAAAAACATATAAAGATTGCTAAGTCTGGAAATAAGGATTCTCAAAAAATTGTAGCAAGTTTAGAGAAATATATTGTTCATTTGGAAGCGGGTAATTCCTCTCGCAGTATAGATGCAAACGAAAGTGATTTAGAAGCAGTTAAAGATTTACATTTATTAACGTCAAAACCAATATTATATGTTTGTAATGTAGATGAGAATGCAATGAAATCTGGAAACAAACATGTAGATGCGGTGAAAGAGGCTGTTAAAATGGAAGGCGCTGAAATATTACTTATTGCAACTGCTATTGAATCTGAAATTGCTGAGTTAGATGATTTAGAAGAACAGCAAATGTTCTTAGAGGAAATGGGATTAGAAAAACCAGGTGTTCATCATTTGATACAAGCTACTTATGGTTTGTTAAATTTACAAACCTATTTTACTGCAGGTAAAAAAGAGGTTAGAGCTTGGACAATCACAAAGGGAATGAAAGCTCCACAAGCTGCAGGAATTATTCATACTGATTTTGAGAAAGGATTTATTAGAGCGGAAGTTATTTCTTATTCTGATTTTGATAGTTTAGAGTCTGAACTTGCTTGTAAGGAATCTGGTAAAATGAAAGTTCAAGGAAAGGACTATGTAGTGGAGGATGGAGATGTAATGCATTTTCTTTTTAATGTTTAGTATAATCTGATTGTCTTAGTTGAAAAAGTGTTAATAACACGATTTCTAAATCATTTAAATTTTACAAAAAAAAATAGGAGTATGTTATATTTGCAATCTAGTTTTTTAGTACCAGAAGCTAATAATTTACTTTTAAAATGGCACAACAGGAATATAATGAGGATAGTATTCGATCGCTAGATTGGAAAGAACACATCCGTTTACGACCAGGTATGTATATTGGTAAGATGGGAAATGGTTCTTCACCTGATGATGGAGTATACATTTTACTAAAAGAAGTTATTGATAATTCCATAGATGAGTTTGTAATGGGCAACGGTAAAACAATCGAAGTTTCTGTAAAAAACAACAGAGTTTCCGTTAGAGATTATGGTAGAGGAATTCCTTTAGGAAAAGTTATTGATTGTGTTTCTAAAATTAATACAGGAGCTAAATATGACTCTAAAGTGTTTAAAAAATCTGTTGGTCTAAATGGAGTTGGAACTAAAGCTGCTAATGCACTTTCATCTTATTTTTGTATTCGATCTATAAGAGATGGTAAAAGTAAGTATGTAGAGTTTGAAAAGGGAAATGTTGTAAATGATGAAGATATACAAGAAAACTCATCTAGAAAAGGAACGAAAGTAAGTTTTATACCTGATGAAGAGTTATTTGGAAAATACCGTTTTTTAAACGAATATGTCGAAAAAATGATGTGGAATTATTGTTACCTTAATCCAGGTTTAACAATAATTTACAATGGTGAGAAATTTTACTCTGAAAAGGGTTTATTTGATTTATTAGATCAGAACACAGAAGCCGAAATGTTGTATCCTATTATTCATTTAAAAGGAGAGGATATAGAAGTTGCAATTACGCATTGTAAAAATCAATATTCAGAACAATACTATTCTTTTGTAAATGGACAACATACCGTTCAGGGGGGGACTCATCAGTTGTCTTTTAGAGAGGGACTAGTAAAGACTATTAGAGAATATTTTGGTAAAAATTATGATGCATCTGACATAAGACAAGCAATTAATGCGGCAATTAGCATCAAGATTATCGAGCCTGTATTTGAATCTCAAACTAAAACGAAACTTGGTTCTACAGAAATGGAGCCCGGTGGTGTTACCGTCCGATCTTATGTGAATGATTTTTTAAAGAAAGATTTAGATAATTATTTGCATAGAAATACAGATGTTGCAGAAATAATTGAAAAGAAGATAAAACAAGCCGAGCATGAGAGAAAAGCAATGGCAGGAGTTAAAAAACTTGCCAAAGAACGTGCTAAAAAAGCTAATCTTCACAATAAGAAACTTAGAGATTGTAGAATTCATTATAATGACCTTAAAAATGAGGAAAGATACGAAACAACTATTTTTATTACTGAGGGGGATTCCGCTTCTGGATCAATTACAAAGACTAGAGATATAAAGACACAAGCAGTATTTTCTTTAAGAGGAAAGCCATTGAACTCGTTCGGACTTTCTAAGAAAGTTGTTTACGAAAATGAGGAGTTTAATTTGTTACAAGCTGCTTTAAATATCGAACAAGGAATTGATGAGCTTAGATATAATAAAATTGTAATTGCTACGGACGCAGATGTAGATGGAATGCATATTAGATTGCTTTTAATAACCTTCTTTTTGCAGTTTTTTCCAGAACTTGTGAAAGAAGGACATGTGTATGTATTAGAAACTCCACTTTTTAGAGTAAGAAATAGAAAAGAAACATTCTATTGTTATTCTGATGAAGAAAAGCAGGAGGCAATGGATAAAATTGGAAAAAATCCAGAAATTACTAGATTCAAGGGATTAGGTGAGATTTCCCCAAATGAGTTTAAACATTTTATAGGTAAAGATATGAGATTAGAACCTGTAATTTTAGGAAAAGAATCTAAAATTCAACAAATATTAGGATTCTTTATGGGAAAAAATACGCTAGATAGACAGAAGTTTATTATAGAAAATTTAAGAGTAGAAGAGGATATAGAAATTTAAAATGAAGCAAATATTTCATAATAATAAAAAGTCAAAATTCTTAACAATTTTTATTTGTTTATTTTTGTTTTTGATTTTAGTAATACCAATAATATTTTTTACATTTTTAAATTCTACAATAATTTATGATTTTTTTAAACACAACTATTTGTATTTTTTTGTTGTAATCTTTTTTTATGTGTTTTTTATTAATACTGGTATTTATAAATATAAATTAAAATTTGATGACTCTTCTTTTTTAGTAAAATCTAGTAGAACAATAAGTAGTTATTTTGGATCCAAAATATTTTGTATTGAACTTTCTAATGAAATGTTAATAGGTTATAGTTTTTTGAAAAGAAAAAACTTGATTACAGATGTATTGCTGATAAAGATGGTGTCTAATAGTGGTAAAAGGTCAGCAAAAAGAATACCAATGACTTTATTAAGTCAATTAACTAAAGATAAAATTAGTAATTTACTTGATAATATAATTCAGAAAAACAAATGTCAGAAGAAGTAGATATAGAAGAACTGGATAATCATTCTCAAAAACAGGAAAATATTATACATGTTTCTGGAATGTACGAGAATTGGTTTTTGGATTATGCCTCTTATGTTATTTTAGAACGTTCTGTTCCATATTTACAGGATGGATTAAAGCCAGTACAGAGAAGGATTTTATATTCATTAAAACAATTAGATGATGGAAGGTATCATAAGGTTGCTAATGTAATTGGTCATACAATGAAATATCACCCTCATGGAGATGCTTCAATTGGTGACGCAATGGTTCAAATCGGGAATAAAAATTTACTTCTTGATATGCAAGGAAACTGGGGTAATACTGCTACTGGTGATAGAGCGGCCGCTCCAAGATATATTGAGGTTAGGTTAACTAAATTTGCATTAGATGTTGTTTTTAACAATAAAATTACAAATTGGATATCATCTTATGATGGTCGAGGAAAGGAGCCAATTACTTTGCCAATTAAGTTTCCTTTGTTACTTGCTCATGGAGTAGAAGGGATTGCAGTTGGACTTTCTACAAAAATTATGCCTCATAATTTTAATGAGCTTATTGATGCCTCAATTAAAGTTTTAAAAGGAATAAAACCTAGAATTTATCCAGATTTTCAATCTGGAGGACTAGCAGATTTTTCTGATTATAATGATGGTAAGAGAGGGGGTAAAATTAGAGTTAGAGCTAAGATTTTACAAATTGATAAAAATACTCTACATATTACTGAAATTCCATTTTCAACTACAACAACAAGTTTAATTAACTCAATTTTAAAAGCTAATGAAAAAGGAAAGATTAAAATAAAGAAAATTGAAGATAATACGTCTGAAAATGTTGAAATAGCAATTACATTGCCTAGTGGAATATCACCTGATAAAACTATTGATGCACTATTTAGTTTTACAGATTGTGAACTTTCTATTTCTCCATTGTCATGTGTGATAAATGATGATCAACCTCAATTTTTAGGTGTTTCAGAGATACTTCAAAATTCTACAAATCATACACTTGATTTATTAGAAAGAGAACTGAAAATAAATTTAGAGGAGTTACAGGAAAAATGGCATTTTGCTTCATTAGAAAGGATCTTTATTGAAAAGAGAGTATATTATCAGATTGAGGAGTTAGAAGAATGGGATTTAGTTATTTCAACAATTCATGAAGGATTAAAACCTCATATAACACATCTTTTGAGAGAAGTTACAGATGATGATGTTGTAAAGCTTACTGAGATAAAGATCAAGAGAATTACAAAATTTGATTTAAATAAAGCTGAGGAAGAACTTTTGAAATTAGAAGAAAGGATAAAGGATGTTAAATATAAGTTAGAGAATCTTGTTGATTATGCTATAAATTACTTTAAGGACTTAAAAGTAAAATATGGAAAAGGAAGAGAAAGAAAAACTGAGGTTAAAACATTTGAAAATATAGTTGCTAGTAAAGTAGTTGTAGCTAATAAAAAACTTTATGTAAATAGAGAGGAAGGGTTTATTGGAACTAGTTTACGTAAAGATGAATACATTTCAGATTGTTCTGATATAGATGATATAATTGCTTTTAAGAAAGATGGAACTTTTATGGTTTCAAAAGTAGGAACTAAAGTATTTATGGGTAAAAATATTATACATTGTGCTGTGTTTAAGAAAAAAGACAAGAGAACAGTATATAATATGATTTACAAAGACGGGACTAAGTCTGTAAATTATATTAAAAGATTCTCTGTTACAGGTGTTACAAGAAATAAAGATTACAGTTTATGTAAAACATCAAAAGGAAATAAAGTTCTGTACTTTACCGCTAATCCAAACGGAGAGGCAGAAGTTGTTACAGTTTACTTAAGAGCTTTACAAAAGTTAAAAAAATTACGTTTTGATGCTGATTTTTCTGAGATATCGATTAAAGGAAGAGGTTCTGGGGGAAATATACTTAGTAAAAACCCAATCAAAAAAATTGACTTAAAATCTGCAGGTGTATCAACATTATCTGCTCGTAAAATTTGGTTTGATACAACTATTCAAAGATTAAATGTAGAAGATAGAGGAGATTTATTAGGAGAGTTTCAAGCAGAAGATAGATTGCTAACAATTAATCAAAAAGGAGAGATACAGTTACTTGGAACAGAATTATCTACTCACTTTGATGAAGATATGATTATTTTAGAAAAATTAAATCCTAATAAACCAATTTCAGCAATTTATTTTGATGGAAATAAACAATCTTATTTTGTGAAAAGGTTTCTAACATCTGAAATTTCAGAAGGAAAATATTCTTTTATAAGTGATCACAAAGATTCTTTTTTATCTGTGGTATCTACAGATTGGAGGCCTATGGTAGAAGTTCTTTATGTAAAAGAAAAAGGAAAAGATAGAAAATCTGAAATTATTAATATAGAAGAATTTATCTCTATAAAAGGTTGGAAGGCACTTGGTAATAAGTTAACTAATAAAAAGATTAAAGAAGTTAAGTTGTTAGACCCTTTACCTTTTACTCAAGTTGAAGAAGTTAATGAGGATCAAGAAGAATTAAAAATGAAGATAGAGGAATCTACAGTTAATACTATTAAAGAAGGGGAGATTGTTGAACAAACGGAGGTAAAAGATTCTAAAAAACCTAATGTCTCTGATGAGGGTGCTCAGCAAATTACTTTAGATTTATGATTTAATATTTAAGATTGATTTTCAATTATTTAATATGTAATTAATTAATAGTAAATTTGCATAAAATTTTAAAAATGAAAAAGTATTTTAGTTTAATAGCATTTTGTTTTCCATTATTATTGTTTTCACAGTCAAATTATAATTTAACATTAGTTGGTGAGTTTGATTGGAATGGATTAAGTTATGATAGTGAAGGTTCTGATATTTGGGGATGGAGAAACACATCAACTGGTGTTGAATATGCTCTAGTAGGATTAAATACTGGATTTTCAGTTGTGGAATTATCAAATCCTCAAAATCCTAGTGAAGTTTTTTTTATTCCAGGAGCTAATACTACATGGAGAGATATAAAAACATGGGAGAATTATGCTTATGTAATTAATGAAGGTGGAGATGGATTGTTGATTGTTGATTTAAATGATCTTACTGGACAAACATATGTAAACTTTACTGATTTTTTTAATACTGCTCACAATATTTATATGGATGAAAATGGTGTTGCATATATTTTTGGAACTGATATTGGTAATGGTGGTGTCATATTTTTAGATGTAACTACAAATCCAATGAGTCCTTCTTATTTAGGTACTTGGGATGATTATTATATACACGATGGAATGGCTAGAGGAGATACGCTTTGGGCAGGATGTATTTATGAAGGAGAGTTTTATGCAGTGGATGTATCTAATAAATCAAATCCTCAAGTTTTAGGTCATCATCCTACACCTAATCAATTTACACACAATATATGGGTTTCTGATGATGGTGATTTTGTTTTTACAACTGATGAGCAAGCTGATTCTTATATTGGAGCCTATGATATTACTGATATGAATAATATACAAGAAGTTGATAGAATACAATCTAATCCTGAATCAAATTCTATACCTCACAATACTCATGTAGATGGTAATTTTCTTGTAACTTCCTGGTATAGAGATGGTACTGTAGTTCATGATGCAACTTACCCTAATAATTTAGTTGAAGTAGCTAATTATGATTCTTATATTGGTAGTGGTAATGGATTTGACGGATGTTGGGGGACATATCCATACCTTCCATCAGGCTTAATTATTTCATCTGATATAAACTCATCGAATAATGGAAATGGAAGATTACTATTATTAGAAAGAGGATTTTCCCAAGCTTGTTATTTACAAGGAAATGTTACCGATGTAAATAATCAAACATTGTCAGGAGTTAGTGTAGTTATTTTAAATACAGTTATTCCTAATTTATCTAATACAGATATTTTAGGAAATTATACATCCGGAAATGCAGACTCTGGTCTTTTTGATGTAGTATTTTCAAAGTTTGGATATATATCAGATACTCTTCAAGCTGTTATGGTTAATGGTCAAATAACTTATTTAGATGCAACATTGGATATTGATAATTCATTACCCATATTAGGTTGTCAAGATTCAACAGCATCAAATTTTAATCCTATAGCAAATACATCTTCATTATTTGGTGGAGAATTAAATAATTCCTTTAGTTCGGGTGATTATTTTAATGGTGAACAACATCTGATTTTTGATGCTTATTCAAATTTTAACATTAAATCTGCAGAATTTTACGCTGAGAGCCCAAAGTTAATTACTTTTGAATTAAGAAATAGTAATGGTGTTGTAATTGACGATACGACTCATTTTGTATCTTCAGGAAACCAAACACTTGAGTTGAATTTTGAAGTACCTATATCTAATGATCTTCAACTTGGTTTGTCATCAGGAAATAGTGGTCTTTATAGGAATGATCAGGGAGCTTCTTATCCATATAATATTGGTTCAGTCATGTCAATCACTGGTTCTAGTGCTAGTCAACCTGGTTATTATTATTTTTACTATAATATTGAGTTAGATATTCCATGTGAGTACAATATAACGAGTTTGGAAAGTTTTAACAATAATAAAAACCTTTTAAGAATTGTTGATATTCTAGGAAGAGAAGTAGTAACACTAAATTCAAATAATACATATTTTTATATTTACGACGATGGAACAGTAGATAAGAAAATACATCTTAAATAATTTTTTTTAAAAAGTATTTTCTAATTAGAAATTTAATATATTTTTTAAGTTTGTTTTATTTTCTTATTAGCGGTGCAAAAAGCGGAGCAATTTTTAGTTTGAAAGCTTGTTGTAATCATGTAAATATACGTTAGGTTGTAATCCTGCTACCCCGACTTTTTTCTCTTTATATTTCTCAAAAAATTTTCTATAAGTTTGCATTATGAAAATACATCGATGCAGAAAAAAAATCAAGTAAGTGTTTCAGAAATAATATGTCAACTAAAAAAAGAAACTTCTTCTTTTATTGAGACAATAAATGAACAAGAAATAAAAAGATACAGAAAAAGTGGGAAGCAATTTCTTTATCTGATTATTTGGAACCTTAATGATAGTATCTTTTCTTGGGGGACTATGAGTGGAAGTAGTGACAGGATACGTAAATCTTCTATTCTAAATAAAAAACTTACTGGCAAATATGATAGAAGAGTAGATTATTTAATGTTAAAAAAAGTTGAAGGTTTAGAAAAAATATATCTTTTTAAAACAAATGGAAAAGCAACTATACTTGAATCTAAGATTAAAGATAGATTAAATGTAAATTCATGTTTCTATGGATTAAAAGGCACAAATAGGGATGAAATATCACAGGATCTATACTCCAAATTTAAATTAACAGATCACTTTATCAATCAAACAGAATCTGATAAAGATAATTTCGAATTATTCTTCTATAAGATATTTTTAGGTAAAAAAAGACATCCTGATAATCCTCAAAGAACTTTCTTTTATGGAGACTGCTTAGAACCGGGTTTTCTAAAGAAAATAGATTATGAATATTTAGAACCAGTAATTGAAAATATTTTAGATGTTTACTTTTATAATTCAAAAAAACAAGAATAATGAAATTTAATAACGAAACTATAAGAACTGCTGTGCAAGAATGGTTAGAAAACTCTAAAAAGGGAGAAAAGAAATATGGACATATTTCATATTGGGACGTGAGTAATGTAACGAATATGGATGGTCTTTTCTACGTTAAAGATTCTATAAGATTTCGCAATCAATTTGGAAGTGTTATTTCTCAAAAACAGTTGCAGAAAACAATAGATAGTGGAGCAGATATCTCTGATTTCAATCTAAAAGAAGAAAAAATAATATCTAAAAAGATGCTTAATAGACTTGAATCTTTTAATGATGACATAAGTATGTGGAATGTTCGCAATGTTACAAGCATGAAAGGTATGTTTAAAGAAGCAAAATCTTTTAATCAAAATATTGGTAATTGGGATGTTAGTAATGTTATTGATATGAGCGAAATGTTTTATAATAATGAATCTTTTAATAAAGATATTGGTAGTTGGGATACAAGTAAGTTAATTTACGCAAGGTATATGTTCCTGTATGCTAAATCTTTTAATCAAGATATAAGTAGCTGGAATATGAGTTCAGTAGTCAATATGTATGGACTTTTCGCTGGTGCAAAATCATTTAATCAAGAAATAGGCAATTGGGATGTTAGTAATGTTACTGATATGTGTAGTATGTTCTCTGAAGCACAATCATTTAATAAAGATATTGGCAATTGGAACGTTAGTAATGTAACTAATATGCAATCAATGTTTAATGGAGCACAATCATTTAATCAAGACATTAGTGAATGGGATGTTAGTAATGTAACTAATATGAGTGAAATGTTTGCCATGAATCCTGCAGGAGAATCTTTTAATCAAAATATTGGTAATTGGGATGTTAGTAATGTTATTGATATGAGCGAAATGTTTTATAATAATGAATCTT
>MDTD01120846.1_pt1 | contig 12839 bp, 13 predicted proteins | sample 811221 | NCBI WGS metagenome assembly MDTD01 (sample SAMN05326646, study PRJNA326480) | marine metagenome | isolation source: seawater | place: Pacific Ocean: South West | collected 2011 | reverse complement strand
TTCTGTTGCTCCGTTTGCTGATGTTTCTCTACCGCTTGCAAATACATCTAAATTAAATGGTGTTGCAGGGCTGTAGCCGCTTGGACTTACGATTCCATTCGCAACTATAATATAGGTGCTGTCCTCCTCTAAAGTAAAGGTATACTGTGCTATAGCGCCTGCAGTATCTGTACTTGCTGAATCTGCAATACTCACTACAAATGGAACTCCTGCTTGCGCATCTACAAATGGACTTGCGGTTCTAAATTCAAAGTCATCTAGCAATACGCCATCGTTTAACCATACATCTACCTTGCTTGCTGCTAAATCTGCTGAATTGTGTATCACTTGTACTCTAGCAGTTGGTATTGGTAATTCCGGTAAAGCTACCAATGGACCTCCTGTTGGCAATGCCGCAAACAAACCAAATGAGGCTCCATTTGAATTTTGTGTTGAATCTAAAAATCCGGATGCTAAAACAGTTATTGCTAACCCTCCGGTATTCAGAGTTTGTAATGGTGCACTGTAGTTGGCTACGATTGTACTGTTTGCTGAATCTCTTACCTCAATTGTATAATCGTTTACGGCTAATTGTAAATATCCTGCGAAATCACTGTAAGAGGCATTATCTACAATTGTTCCGGCAGGTACTGAAGTTTCTACAACATCTACTGTAGGCGCATCTGTTGATCCGTGGTAAACCAATACATCGGTTTCTGTTGCTCCGTTTGCTGATGTTTCTCTACCATTGGCAAAAATATCTAAACCAAAAGGTGTTGATGGACTGTAACCCGAAGCACTTATAATTCCGTTAGCGATGACAATATAAGTCTGATTTGAATCTAAATTTACCGTTTGTCTAAACAAACCACTAGTTGTATCAACACTATTTGAAGGTTGAATGGTAATATCAACGGGAGTGTTAGATGGTAAATCTAAAAAAGGTGTTGCCGTTCTGTAATTAAAGTCATCTATAGCTAATGTGTTGTTAAGCCATACATCAACAGTTGCTGCTGCTGTATCTGATGAATTGTGAATTACCTGCACTCTGGCAGTTTGTGCATTTACCCAGCCAACGCTCAGTAAAGCTAGGTTTAATAGAAGTAGTCTAAAATTTTTCATAATGTCTATTGTTTAAGGTTAAAATATAATCATTAAACAAGACACAATGAGTTTTGTTTAATCTTTATCGAAAAAAAATGAACAAACATAATTGTCAGACAGATAAATAAACATAGGCACTAACAACTATTAGAAAAAATATAATTAATGCTAGGAACTTAATAAATGGAACTAACGATAATACAGTAAAAGCAAAATTGTTGGTTTGACTAGTAAAAAAGCTTATATAAATTAAACAATATCTAACTAATAGTCAATCACTCTACTTTTAATTCTCTCAACCCAATTACTTGAAATAAACATTCGAATAAAAAAGGCTAAAAGAAAAACCTCAAGCAAGACTACTAAATAAGCTAACTCTTCGCCCACTGTAAATGCAAATAAAAATGGAATTGATATTGGAATTGATAAAACATAATCAATTAAAAACATTACCCCTTGCCTATTAGCAGGTTCAGATAATTTAAAAAAATACAAAAAACAAAAGCCTATCGTTGTTGCAGACAAGGTAATCGCAATTGTCGTTCGATTGATTAGGAAATCAAATATTGAGTTTTTAAAAAGCATGTAATAAAATATATAGTAGGCTAGTGAACCAAATATACAAAGATTAATTGATACAAGTTTTGGAACTATTTATAGAAATTAATTCAACAAAATAAGATACACTTGACTTGTCTGTAAGTAATTAAAATAGTCCCGGTACTATTGAGGGGCGCAGTCTTATAGTCGATGAGCTTGAGTTATTTTTTCTAGTGTTCAATAATAAGATTAACACAAATCGATTAAAAACCAAAAAAAACACTCCTTGTAATCTAGTTCATCGCATTTGTCCGATCTGTAAAAAAGGCAGTTTAACTACTTTGGTGAGTTTTAGTGGTCGGGCTCCACCAAAACAATTTATAGAAAAACTCATAAAGAACAACGTATCAATGAACTAAAAAAGAACGACATGCACGTATGGAAGTACTATCACATAAAAACAAGAAAGTGAGTATAAATCAGCAAATCAGAAGGTCTATACAAGTAAAAAAGACTACAAATTGTATGAAATGCTGAAAAAATTGCTCAAAAATAAAGGCTGCCGGTTCTAAAAAATCACTCCACAAACAAAATAAAATCATCGAAAAACCCATACTGCGCTTCTAAACAATCCTCCGATGGTTATCGGAGTTATAGTCAACAGCGCATTCATGTTGGGTTTCCGATCTTTATCGGAACCGACCACCCCGTACATTTGGTCGGGGAATGCTTAGTTATTAGCAACTGTTTTTTTAATTTTTAATCATCATGTAGTCAAACCCAAGTTTTGAAGAATAACTGCAAACCTTGATGTAATGACCTTGCCTTTTATCCTTCCAATAATCATAATCAGAATATACTTTTTTTATATCGCCATTTAGATTAATTAAGAAAGCATAGTAACTTGGTTTGAGATATCCATGCTCTTGGTAAGTTTTAGATAAAATCTGATGAGAGTCACAATCTTCCGTAGTTGATAGCAGTTTATTAGTCTGGTTGAAAATGAAAAGACAGAAACCAACAGTAGCAAAAACAACAAATAGTGAAAGGTTTGAAACTTTGTCTTTTTTTAAAGCATTCCTGTAGAAGAAATTTTTACTCTTTTTCCAAATCAACAGTCCAATGAGAAGGCCAAAAGTTGCTACAAGAATTGAAAACCAATATGGACTGGAATAGTTTTTTATATCACTAAAAGCAATAACCGCTAGAATAATGCTTCCAATTAGAAGCAAAAAGGTCAAAAGTGCCAATAAAATTGCCTTATTTTTTTTGGTCATCATTCAATTGTTGCTAACGTGTCGCAGCTAAGAGACGTGGGGCTTTTCGAAGTACTTTCCTGTCCGCCCGTGACAAAGATAGCCACGAAGAACGAAACTTGCGAAAACCACCGACCGCCCCATGTTTTCTTAGGTGCTGTTGGCATTAGTTTTTTTAATCTACAATCCACTCACTTTTTGTCATACAAAAGAGTTCATCGTCAATAAAGATTAATGAATAAGAGTCATGTCGGTCTTTTATTCTTTTATCCCACACGGTCAATCTACAAAACCATATTTTTTTGTATGATACCATATCCCAAATTCCAAGTTTAAATCTTGAATTTTTATTTCGATTTTCTACTTCAATAAACTCTGATATATTCATTGGAGTCAAACTTCTATTACCATTATTAAAGAATTCTGTGATTAATTCAAAAGGTATTCCACAACGATCTTTAGTTCCAAAATAATCAGCTGAATGAATCTTTCCGTTTGATATTGAGTCAATGAATATATCTGAAGAATACTTAGTGAAAATTGAGTCCTCAATTGTTTGAAACAAAGTCTCAAAATGCTTGTCTTGAGCTTTCAGTCCTAAATTAGCAAGTATGAATGTAAATATGATTAGCTGTCTTTTCATAATTAATGCCAACGGCTTCGCTATGAAACGTGTCCCGAAGGGCATGTTTTATAGCGATTGTTGTGCACTGGCTTTTTTCTTTTTAATTATCACGTTTCCAAATAGTCTCAGAATCAATGGACTAAATATCAGTTCTGGCAAAACTGCTGGCAAATAGAGAAACAAAAACATAATGTCAATCGGTAAATGCCAAAATACCCAAATAAAATACGAGCTTATGATAGTCAGTATTCTTGTCAGGATAATAACCGAAATGCTTGTCAGTAAAGACTTCCTGTTCTTGTAAAGTACATATCCTTGAAAAATCGCTCCCAATAAAAATGTTATCGACCCTAAAAATAGAATCAAAACTAAAAGTTCAATTATTGGTGTCGGTTCCTGTTCCATTACTTGTCGATAGTCAAATTTGCTATGTAACTTTCAATTTCTATTGTTCTTTTTCTTGTCAGGTCTAGTTTAGTCTGAGCTGCTACAGGAGTCCACATTGTTCCTTGCATATCGTAGTAAAGTTGATTTGAAAATTCAATTTCTTTATCTCGATATTCAACCCATTTCCTTTGAGCGATTTTTAGTTTATCAGTTTGTTCAGCTGTCATGAGTGTCAACAATTCTTGATAATTTTTATTAAGTTCTTCGTCCCATTTTTCAGTTGATCGAACAACGCAATCAGTCATTCCTTTTGTCGTATAGTTCTCATTTGAGTCAAGGCACTTTTGCAAGTCAATGTCAATTGGATGTTCCTTTTCAGTCTGTCCAAAAGCAAGATTTAGAAGGCAAAATAATATGGCTGTAAGCGTTAATTTCATTCTGTAGCTATTTGTTTTTTTAGCTTTTCCACTGGCTTTTTTATTCTAGTTTCAAATTAAAGTCTCTTTTCAGTTGTTCCAATCTCTCTTTGGGTTGGAAGATTTTTTCTTTGTCCCATAATATTTTACCCGATGAATAGTCGAAAGATTTACATTCAGTCAATCCGTCCATTAGGTAACCGCCTCTTCCATTACTAGGGTCTACAGTAATGACACTCTCCTTAACTTCAACCAACTCATATTTTTTGTCAAACGCTGTTGGTTTAATAGCAATGTTTTCAAACGAGAGTTTGTCTTGAACACTTGGATAATAAATGGCTTCTACAGAACCGTTTTCAAATTCGTTAAATATCTTACTTGAAAAGTATGCACTAAAGACGTAGTCAAGATGATTATTTGAGGTAATTCTCTTCGAAAAAGAGTCAGCAATAAACTTGGACAACTCCAAAATCTGTTCTTTGATATTAGTTGGGTAATCTTTGATTAGCTTTTCGAATTCTTGATTAATCTCAAAAGTTCTTGGGTTTAATAGGTCTTCACCTGGTTGATTCAGAAATATGGGACAAAATTTTAATGTTTGTTCATTCTTCACACGCCAAATGGACTTTGTAATGAGGTCACCGACACGTGGTTTGAGTTCATTTAGGACTGTCATTATTCCAAAAGCAGCATAAAGAACACTTTCCTTTGGTTGGTTGCATCTCCCATATTTTGTAACCAAGTCCTCAGGTGGGTACTTCAAATACTTGATTTCGTTTACCCGTTTGTTCTCGCCAAAAATCCTTTTGTTTATTGTCAGTCGATGGATTTCGGGAAAGCTATCTTCCATTACTAAATGCGAAAAGAACTTTAAAGAGTGTCCAAGCATCAGTTTTACCTGCTTTTCAATAATTGGGGTCACTCCATCGTTCGAAAGTCTCTTCAGAAACTGAAGAAGGTGCCGAAAGTTTTGTACTTCTATTTCATCTATGTCAGCGATCTTCATTTTTTAGCTTGTGCACAACGTTTACTGTATGGTGCGTTGTGGATTTGATAAAGATACAATTTCAGTTTAGCACTTAGCAAAAACCGCTTTGCGGTTTTGTAAATTGCTCTTCAATATAAAATCCGCTAGCGGATTTTGCGAACTTCAAATAGCTACTCAACTTACCAAACCGCCTTACCCACAATGCACTATACAGAGTGTTGGCAAATCGTTTTTATTCTATTTTTCTTCCTTCGGTTCTTACTCCATTCATCCAATAGTAGTATTTACCATTGTCTTCTTCGACTGTAAATGAAGGTTTGCCTTTTGAAGTATATGAAGTGTCCTCTAAAAAAGTCCTAACTCCATCTCTAATAGTCCATAATCCAACTCCAACAGTGTCTCCTTCCTTATTGTAGGATACCATTAGACCCATAGGTAGCCCATCTTTCCAATAGGCTGTTGTCTCTAATTCTCCTGAACAATAGAAGACTTTATAAGGCCCTTCTTTAATGTCATTTTGATAAGTATATTCAAATCTCAAACATCCGTTGTCTTCATAAATTTTCCATTTACCGTGCATTTTTCCATCCTTGTAGGTTCCTTCTTTAGTTGGAAGTTTGGCAGGACTATAATAAATAGCATAGCCGTCTAATTTTCCATCTTTATAATTTACTTCTTTTATAGTCCGTCCATAATAATATTGAACTAATCTTCCATTTAATTGGTCATTTTTATACTGGGCTTCAATCTTCAGTTCACCATCGTCAAAGTAAGTCTTACCAAGTCCTTCTTTCTTGCCGTCAATTAAAGGAACTTCAAACTTTAACTGTCCGTTTTCATGAAATTCTTGATAAACATCTTGAGAATTACAACTAATAAAAAAAGTAAGAAGTAGGAAAGTCAATATGTATCTCATGTAATAAATGTTTGCCAACAATTGGCTAAAACACACTAGTGTGCTTTATTTACCTTATGTCTGTTTAAAATTAATTTTTATTGCCCTGAAATTCAGTAGCTAATTTTCAGCTTCAAACATACCAAAAATTTGAACAGCTTTAATGGAACCATTAACATTAAATGTTTACAAACATTTATTAAATACTTATAAACGAAAAATTTAAAAATCGATAAATAAATACTTCACTTCCGCCCCTTCACCTTTAATCGGGAAATGATTGGTTATTGTGAAGAGTTTTTATTTCCTTTTTATAGTCTTGTATTTCTTCATAATCTGTGATGCCAAGAATATCGATCAACCGTAAAAATGACATTAAATTCATAGCATATAGATATTCTAAAAATGGCTTCAGATATTTCTGTTGATCTTCATACATCCTTTGAAACTGAATACTTCTTTTTGTACCATCTATGTAATTTAATTTTAAGAAATTATTTGTTCCATTTTCTCTCCAAGGATAAATTATTGGAGTAGTGTGATGAATAAATTCAGAATAGTATGACCCAAATTCAAAATCAAGTTTTGTCAAATTATTAATATCAATTTCTTCATCATTAATTTTTAGTCCATTATTACTAAAATATATCCAACCTTCGAGTCTCCCATGATAAGGTTTTACTTTCCCTCTGACTATGGCAGCTCTAAGAAAGAATGAAAGAAAGCCAACCAACATAACTGTTGCAATAATCTTATTAGAAATAAAGTCAACAGAAAAATAGTCAAGAATATAAATCAGTATTGACAAACCTATGAGAGAAACCAATAAGGTATTGGTAAATGGAAATGATTTGCGCTTCTCTGGGATAAATATTTGAAATTTCAAGTTCATTTTAGTCAATGCAAAGTATACAAATATCTTATAAACCTGCTAATAATCTATCAAATACCAACAATCACCCACAAACATACAAAAAAATAAAGCAGATTTATTTTCAACAAACTAAAGCACAAATAGTTGACAAACTGTCTCTCTATAAAGACAGTTAAATTTAGTATGATTTTCGTAAAGAATAAGATCTCTAATTATGAGATTAAAAAAATAAAACTCAGTTAATTATTTGTGACTATTCTTTTGTAAACATCAGAGGTATAATATGTTTCTTTAAAAATATTCTCCCACTCTTCGTCAGTTTTTTGATTCTCTTCAGTTTCAAAAAATGAAATAACATCAAAATGTGGAATTTTTATTTTTTTATCAAATAAAATAATGTATCCATAAGTATAGATATATTCCTCACTTTTTTCTTTTTCAATAACTATTGTATTTACAGCTTCTTTAAATATTCTATTTAATTCATCTTGATTAAATTTTTGATACAGCAACTCTACTAACTTACTCACAATAAAACTATTGTCAGACAATCCATTATTAAACATTTCAGGAAGCAAACAATTAATTGCCGAGTCTAATTTACCTAAGCCAATATAACAATCTGCATAAAGTGAAGTTATAAAAATGTTATTGGCTGCAATAGCATTCCCACAAAAATGGTTGTATGAATAAACAGAATCTGCTAACGAGACATATTTAAGTGCTTTTCTATAATTTTTGTTATCAAGATTTATTTCTGCTAAATATTTACAAGCTCTATGCTTATATAGTGCATAAGGTTCAGCCATTATTCCTTCACCCGGTCCTCCCATTTCATTCTCTTCAAACTTGCCATTCAAGATTAGTTCAAAATACTTTCGAGCACTAGTAGTATCTTCAATTATTGAATATATATGTCCAATATTATATAAAACTCTTGGATAAAGCTCATGTCTTTTATCTTGGGCAATGCTAAGAAACATTTCAAGAGCTTCTTGGTATTCTTTATTCTCATAATGTTCCTCTGCCCGACTAAACTTATCTTCAATAGTTTGGCTATAAGTAACCCCATTTAGAAGTATTACAATTAATAATAATATAGACTTAATCATCTTTATGCTTTTCTAATCCAAACTTAGCTCTTTTTAATTTTAAAATGAATAACATGCACAACAAACTATTCTAATTAAATCAATCTCCATTAATTTTTCACATAAATTTCTAAAAGTACCTTCTCGCTTTATTCAGATTGCTAATTTTGGTACCCACATTTTACATTAAAGGCGCATGAAGAATACCTATTTCGACCTCATTGACCAAACTTATTATTTCCCTCAAGAAGGGTTTGATATAAAGAACAATAGCTTAACTTTTCACGGCATATCGCTCAAGCATTTAATCGATAAATACGGCACTCCTTTCCGTTTTATTTATCTGCCTAAAATTGGTGATCAAATCAAAAAAGCGAAAAACTTATTTAATCGAGCCATTAAGAAAAACGGCTACAAAGGGTCTTATAATTACTGCTATTGCACCAAGTGTAATCACTTTTCGCACGTTATTTCCGAAGCACTTAAACACGATGTGCATTTGGAAACTTCCTCTTCTTTCGACATTGACTTGATTTTAAGTTTATACGAAGAAGGTAAGATCGACAAGAAAAGAACCATCGTGAACAATGGCTACAAAACTGATGAGTACCTTCAAAAAATTGTCGATTTAATTGAAATGGGCTTTAACAATGTGATTTTAGTGCTCGACAGTATTTCTGAATTAGATCGTGTAAAAAAACTAAAATGCTCTAAAAAAATTAAAATCGGCATGCGCATGGCGATTAACGAAGAGCCACAATCCTCTTACTACACTTCTCGTTTGGGCATTCGCCAAAATGAAATCATGGAATTTTTCCGCAAGGAGATTAAAGACAGCAAAATTGTTGAACTAAAAATGCTTCACTTTTTTGTGGACTCCGGCATAAAAGATAGTTTATATTATTGGGGAGAATTTAAACGCGCATTAAAGCTTTACACCGAATTAAAGAAAGAAAGTAAAAGCCTTACTGCCTTTAATTTAGGTGGAGGATTACCAATCAGAAACAATTTGGGTTTTGAGTATGATTACGACTACATGATTAACGAAATCGTGAAAAATATAAAAGAAGGATGTGAGCAAGATGGTATTCCCGAGCCGGATATTTACACTGAATTCGGAAAGTACACTGTAGGAGAAAGCGGCGCCATTATTTTTAAGGTGTTGGAACAAAAAAAGCAAAACGATACCGAAAGTTGGTACATCATCGACAACAGTTTAATGAATACGATTCCCGATGCTTGGAGTATTCACGAGAAATTTATTTTGCTACCCATTAACAAATGGAAAAACGAATACCAAAGAGCGAACATTGGTGGCATTAGTTGCGATCATTCTGATTATTACAATTCAGAGGATTTCAACCAAGAAGTATTGCTGCCAAAATACGAAGATACCGACGAAGAGCCGCTTTACTTAGGCTTTTTCCACACCGGAGCTTATCAAGATGCCATTAGTGGATACGGCGGCATTAAGCACTGTTTAATTCCTTCGCCAAAGCACATTATTTTAGATAGAGATGAGCAGGGAAATATTGTGGATTACGTTTATCGTAACGAACAGTCTGTTAACGACATGTTTAATTTATTAGGATATAAAAAATGACAAAAGTTTTTGCCGGAATAGAAACGGAAAAAGCCAACGAAAAAGATGCTGCCGTTTATTTGCAGTCCATCCCTTACGATGGCACAAGCACTTGGGGAAAGGGAGCTGATAAAGGTTTTGAGGTATTTCTCGATGCGCTGGAAAACATGGAAGTCTATGACATAGAAACGGATTCTGAAGTTTATCATAGAGGCGTTCACATTTTGGATAGCATTACTGAGAAAGAAAGTCCTGAAAAGGTTTTTGAAGCGGTTTATCAAAGTACTAAAAAGCTCTTAGAGAAAGACAAATTCTTGACCTTTTTTGGCGGTGAGCACTCCATTAGCATTGGCATTATCAAAGCTTTTTACGAAAAGTATAAAAACCTTACCGTTTTGCAGTTAGATGCACACACTGATTTGCGCCCTGAATATCATGGTTCTGCCTACAATCATGCCTGTGCGGTTTACGATGCTTCAAAAAATGCCAACCTTATTCAAGTTGGAATTCGTAGCATGGATATTTCTGAAAAGGAACATTTAAATGCAGAAAAATGCTATTTTGCAGAAAACATTTACGGCAAAACCGACTGGATGCAAAAGTCAATCGATCAAATGACGGATGATGTTTACATTACCATCGACTTTGATGCTTTTGACCCTTCCATCATGCCTTCTACCGGAACGCCGGAACCGGGAGGTTTGCTTTGGAATCCAACTTTGCAGTATTTGAGAAAAGTAATTGAACAAAAAAATGTAGTCGGCTTTGACTTGGTGGAACTAGCGCCCATCGAAAATTTTAAAGCACCTGATTTTTTAGCTGCAAAATTGTATTATAAGCTATTGAGTTATAAATTTGAACTATGATGAATAACAAAGGAAAAATTAGCGAATTCATGCTAGAGCATTACAAGCATTTTAATGCTGCTGCTTTGGTAGATGCCGCAAAAGGATACGAAAAACATTTAGCTGAAGGAAAGAAAATGCTCATTTCATTGGCAGGAGCTATGAGTACTGCCGAGTTGGGCAAGTCGCTTGCCGAAATGATTCGAAAAGACAATGTGCAAATTATTTCTTGTACCGGCGCTAATTTAGAGGAAGATTTAATGAATTTGGTGGCGCACTCTCACTACAAGAGGGTACCAAACTACCGCGATTTAACTCCTCAAGATGAGTGGAATTTATTGGAAAAAGGGCTAAATCGTGTAACCGACACTTGTATTCCCGAAGAGGAAGCTTTTAGAAGATTGCAAAAGCACGTTTTTAAGATTTGGAAAGACGCTGAAGATAAGGGTGAGCGCTATTTTCCTCATGAGTTTTTATATAAGTTATTGCTTTCAGGTGTACTGGAGCAGTATTATGAAATTGACCCTAAAAACTCTTGGATGTTGGCTGCCGCCGAAAAAAACTTACCTATTGTAGTTCCCGGTTGGGAAGATTCTACCTTGGGGAATATTTTTGCCTCCTATTGCCTTAAAGGCGAATTAAAACCTTCTACCATGAAATCCGGTATAGAGTACATGACTTTTTTGGCAGATTGGTATACCGAGAATGCTGGTACTGAAGGCATCGGCTTTTTTCAAATCGGAGGTGGAATTGCCGGAGACTTTCCAATTTGCGTGGTTCCAATGTTATATCAAGATATGGAGCGAACTGATACGCCATTTTGGAGTTATTTCTGCCAAATTTCAGATTCTACCACCAGCTACGGTTCTTATTCAGGTGCTGTACCCAATGAAAAAATTACTTGGGGGAAACTGGATACTGAGTCTCCAAAATTTATAATTGAGTCGGATGCTACCATTGTAGCTCCATTAATTTTCGCATATTTGTTGAATTGGTAATAAAGAAAAGATAAATTAGAATGAATACTCCATCAAGTAAACCCAGAGTAATTACTGCATTTGAAAAACTGAGCAAAGATCTTCAGGAACAAATTAAATTAGAAAATCCCGAAGGTTTTAGTGAAAACTTAATCACATTCAATAATAAAGACGGTGATAAAATTTCAGCTTTGCGCTTTGAAACAGATGAAAAAATCTACTTGGTAAAAATGTCGAAGATTGTTGCTCAGCAGCTTATTGAAGATGATGATGACTATGATGAGGATGGCAACTTAACCGATGATGCTCGTGAGTCTTATGAAGATAAATACGATAGCGACTTTGAAGGGGAAGATGATGATGAGGATGATAATTAATTTCATCTAATACCAATTTAGTAGTTATATGCCGCATATAGTTTATAAGGTATTATGCCGATATAGATTTTAAGGAGCAATTTTTTGCGACAACCTGTCCCGACACATCGGGATTTAAAATCATAATCGGTATAAGAAATTCATAATAACCATAAAATGTTTTTTCGCCGGATAATTTTGTTCTTCTTGCTTTGCCCCTTAACGGCAATAGCACAAAGTTTATATCCGCTGCATCCGGTGATTGGCGATACGCTTGAAGTAATTGAGAAAAGAGACTATTCACTTTTTCCGAAAGTCAGCAACAAAGCTTTAAACTATTGTTTGATTTATCCGGATTCAAATCAGCTGAAATTAAAAGCAGTTTATGAAGGTGATTCTACCGCTACTTTTGATTTAGAACACAGCGAAATTGTAGAAGCACAACAAATCATTGAAAAAGTAAACGAATACTATAGAAGTAAAGACAAAGCGACTGATGATTACTCTAGAAGTGTGGTCATGAAAAAAGAGTCTTCGACTGCCACTTCTCCCCTGCTTCAGCAAGGTGAAATGAATAAAAAAGCGCAAAAAGATGCGCGCATGCAATTGAGAATTGAAGCTGACCGACAGCGAATAAAAGATCACGAAAGGGGTTTGCGCCCAAATAATTTGCACATCGAATTTAAATAAACCACAATGCACTAAAGAATATAAGTTGAAATTCAAAAAAACAATGAACAAAGTAGAGCATGAGTATTAAGTAATGATTAACTGAATGTCTGGAATGATAACTAAAACTATTTGAATATTATCTATATTTTGTCTAAAAGGACGGCCATTTTCATAATTTAAGTTTGGAACGAACTAAATGGGGCTAATGATTGAAGAAGCTCCAAAGGAAATCTTTGGAGATCACTGAAATCA
>MDTD01181183.1_pt1 | contig 12840 bp, 13 predicted proteins | sample 811221 | NCBI WGS metagenome assembly MDTD01 (sample SAMN05326646, study PRJNA326480) | marine metagenome | isolation source: seawater | place: Pacific Ocean: South West | collected 2011 | reverse complement strand
TAATGCTAACTTTTTTTTCATTTTAAAATAAAATTAATAATTTTGTTTTTAACATAAATATTTTTTATAATCTTTTTATTATTGAAGTATTTTCCCATTTCAGGTTTTTTTTGAATTAAATTAACTATATCTTTTTCTGCAATATCCTTATCACACTCGATAGTTCCTCTTTTTTTACCATCAAATTGTACTGCAATAACAACTGTTTTTTTCTCTAAATATTTTTTTTCAATTTCAGGCCAGCTTATAGATGGTTTTTCTTTTATATCAGTTAAGCATTCAGAGATAATATGTGGTAGAACCGGGTGCATAATTTTTAAAATTTTAATATAATTGTTTCTCATATCTATCTCATCAATATCGATGCTATCTTTTATCTTATAGTAATAATTGTAGATTTCATGAAGGTTAGCAATAATAACGTTGTAATTAAAATTTTCTAAACTTGAGTTTATCTTATAAATAATTTGATTAGTGAAAATATTCATTTCATTATTTAATTTACAATCTTTTTTTAATTTTTTGTTTTTTGCAAAAAAATTTTCTTTGATTTGACAATGTAACGCCCAAAATTTTTGAATAAATTTATATGAAGCTTGCATCCCTTGTTCTGACCACTGTATATCTTTTTCTGGAGGGCTGTCTGATAAAATAAAAAATCTTACAGCATCTGCTCCATAATTTTTAATCATTAACCCTGGATCAATCGTATTCTTTTTAGATTTCGACATTGATTCTGATGGGCCGACAACTACCTTCTGTGTTATGTCTTTTTTAAGAAAAAAATCCCTTCCATTTTCTGAAGTTACATCCTCTGGACTTATCCATTGATTGTTAATCTTATAAGTTTCGTGGCAAACCATTCCTTGGGTAAAAAGACCATTAAAAGGTTCTGATACTTGAATATCCTCATTTTTATATGACAAAGCTTTAGTAAAAAATCTTGAATATAATAAATGAAGAATAGCATGTTCAACACCACCGATATATTGGTCTACCGGCATCCAATATTTTATGTCATCTAAATCGAAGGCTTTATCTTTAATTGTTGGGGAGCAAAATCTTAAAAAATACCAAGAGGAATCTACAAATGTATCTAAAGTGTCTGTTTCCAGTGTGCATTCCTCATTGTTTATAATAATTTTTTTCCAGTCATCTTGATGATCAAGAGGATTACCGGGAACATCTAAATTAATTTTTTCAGGCAATTTTATTGGAAGCTTATTTTCTGGAATTTTTATCAGTTCTCCTTCAGAATTATATGCAATCGGAATAGGACATCCCCAATATCTTTGTCTGGAAACTCCCCAATCTTTAAGTCTGAAATTAATTTTCCTTTTACCTATATTTTTTTTTTCTAAGATGTTAATCGTTTCATCAATAGACTCATTTGGTACTTTTAAGCCATTTAAAAAATCAGAATTAAATATAATTCCTGGCCCTGTATAAGCTTTGTGATTAATTTTAAAATTTTTATTTTCACTAAGTGGTTTTACTACAGGTATTATTTTCAATTTATATTTTAAAGCAAAATCCAGATCTCTCTGATCATGAGCAGGGCATCCAAAAACTGCACCGAATCCATAATCCATTAATACAAAATTTGCAAAATATACAGGCACTTTTTTAGTTTTGTCTAAGGGATTTAGTGCAAATAAATTTGTTTTATAACCAAGTTTGTCTGCTTGGGAAATTGATTCTTCTGTAGTCCCTGATTTGGAGCATTCAATTTTAAATTCTTCAAATTTGTTGTCATTTTTATAAAGTGATGCTATCGGATGATCAACAGAAACTGCGAGAAAAGACATTCCAAACAATGTATCTGGTCTTGTAGTAAAACATTTAATTTTATTTATCTTAGGATTTCCAATAATCTCAAATTCAAGTTCACAACCAAAAGATTTACCAATCCAATTTTTTTGCATAGTTTTTACTTTTTCTGGCCATTGTTTCAATTTTTCTAAATCTTCAAGAAGTTCATTGGAAAATTTAGTGATATTGAAGAACCACTGATTAAGTTTTTTTCTCTCAACGTCAGCTCCTGATCTCCAACCTTTTCCATTAATGACTTGCTCATTTGCAAGCACTGTTTTATCTATTGGATCCCAATTTACATAATTTTCTTTTTTATAAACAAGACCTTTATCAAATAATTCTAAAAAAAATTTTTGTTGATGCTTGTAATATTCTGGAGAGCAAGTGGAAATTTCCCTCTCCCAGTCAATCGAAAGTCCCAATTCTTTTAATTGGGATTTCATATTTTCTATGTTTTTATTTGTCCAATCTTTAGGATCTAAATTGTTTTGTTTAGCTGCATTTTCAGCTGGCATTCCAAAAGAGTCCCAACCCATAGGATGCAATACATTAAATCCTTTAGCCCTTTTATATCTTGAGAGAACATCGCCTATTGTGTAATTTCTCACATGGCCCATGTGAATTTTACCTGACGGGTATGGGAACATTTCTAAACAGTAAAATTTTTTTTTATTTTTATTTTTTTCTGCTTTAAATGATTTATTTTTTTCCCAATATTCTTGCCATTTTTTTTCAGTATCTTTAAAATTATATCTTCTCACTAAACAAAAATTGATTTAATCATCTGGATATTTTTTTTCAGGTTTATTTTTTCTCTTTCTCTCTTTTAATTCTTTAGAATATATAGCTGCTTTTTTTAAAATCTTGTTTTTAATCTGAGAATTTAAATCAGAATCAATTTTATTAATCACACATTGATTAACATTTGAGCAAACTTTTTTATGAATATCAACTTTCATTGCATCAACTCTGACCTCGTTATCAAAAAACTTAATTGTAATTTTAACAGACTCAGATGATGAATTATCACTATACCAATCTGTAATTATTAAGCCTCCTGCATAATCCACTGTCGACAAAGACATAAAGTCGATTGTTTCTAATGAAGCTCGCCACATTGGATTTGATGATGCAAATAAAAAATCGCCCCCTTTTTGTTTTCCAAATCCAAAGTCTATTCCTTTACCCTCTTTTACATTTTGACGAGCCCGTTCAATACCACTAGGATTTGCTGTCTCTGACCAATCGGGTTTTAAAGCTCCACAGGCATTAAACATCGCTAAAATTATGGAAAAAAAAGCTATTTTTTTTAGAATTTTTAATTTAATGAAATTCATTTTTAACGGTCTTATATTGCTAAATTAGATAAATAAAACAATAAATTTATGTTGCTTTTTTGCAACACTACGTAAAAAAAAGCCCTAAATAATATATAAATTAAGCAATATTTTCTCAAAAAGGGTAATTATTCAGCATTCATATGAATAATAACAAAAGGAGTACTATGAATAAATTAAAAACAATCGGACTTTCAGCACTTGCTGGGTCTTTAGCGGTTGCTACAGCAGCTAATGCTGTAGAGTACTCTGTATCAGGAGATGCGTATGTGAGTTACTCAACTGAGGATTCAACTACGACAGATACTGCAAGTGGTAAAATTTTTGCAGCAGATACAGACTTGTATTTTAACGCTTCAGGAGAATTAGATAATGGTTTCACCGTTTCTTTCTTTCAAGCAGCTAATACAAATACCGCAATGTCAATTACATCATCGCAAATTACGTTAGGAATGGGTTCATTAGGAACACTACAACTTAACGAGGACTCTGGTTCAAAAGCGAATGCAATTGACGACGTTATGCCAAACGCGATGCAAGAAACTTGGGATAGAGTTGCAGATATAAACATAACTAACCCATCTTTCTTCGGTGCAGCAACAGCACAAGGATCAGTTGATTACAGAATCCCAACACAAGAATTAGCGGGAGTAACAATCAATGCATCTTACACTTATGACCCAAACACAAGCGAAGAAGCAGCAAACGCTTCATCTGGTAATATTCAGACGAACGTTTCTGGTTCAGCTATAGTATTACAAGTTTCAGCAATGGGACTTGAAATTGGTTTAGGTGAAGAAACAGTCGAAAATGCTGCTGGTATCGCAAGTTCATCTGATGAGGTAAACACTACTGGATACATTAAATATTCTAATGGTCCAATTAGCGTTGGTTATCAAGAAGCTTACGGTAACGAAAGAAATGGAACAGGCACAGTAGGTAGAGATAATGAAGCTGAGTTCTGGGGTATTGCTTATACTGCAGGTGATCTATCAGTATCTTACGCTGAGTCAACGTACATTAACAAAGCTATCGGTGATACAGCAGCGTCTAAAGAACAAGAGTTAGAAGCTATCCAAGCGTCATACACAATGGGTGCAATGACAATTATGGCTTCTTTATCTGAAGGTTCAAACATCGCAGCTCCAGCAGCAACTGCTACTGGTCAAAGCTACGAAGAAACTTCAATCGCAGTTAACTTCGCGTTCTAATATTGTAGTTTAACTATTCTAAACTGGCCTATTTAAATATAGGCCAGTTTTTTTTTATCCAAGTTATTGAAGCAAATCCTTTAATTTTTGTACTTAAGAGTTTTCTAAAATTATTTTGATTAATACCACCTAATGCAACAATATTTTTAGAACTATTTAGAGCAAGCAAATTAAATCTTACAATACCTAAGAAATATTTATTTTTTTGGTTTTTAAATAGAGGTGATAAAAAAATTGATTTACATTTTTGCTTCTCTTTGATCTTAATTTCTTTAATATTATGAGCAGAACCAATTATTTCAAAATCCTTTTTAAAATTAATATTTCTATAATTTAACTTTCTATTAAAAGACGGAATATATAAACCGTCTAATTGATATTTAATTGCAATTTTAAGATTATTGGAAATAAAAATTTTACGTTGATTGTTTCTACAAAAATTTTTTATTTTTTTTATTTCTTCCTCAATATTTTGACTTTCGTAGTTCCTATAAATTAGAATGATATTTCTTTTTAATTTCGAAATTTCTTTACTATCAAATTTATCTATAAAATAGTAAATATTATAAATATGATACATAATACTATAAATAATCTAAATATTATAAGGAATGAAGTAGATTCAATAAATAAAAAAATAAATATTATCGCAGTGTCAAAAACATTTCCTGTAGAAAATATCAAGCCACTTATAAGTCAAGGGCACATTCATTTTGGTGAAAATAAAGTTCAGGAGGCTATGGAGAAATGGACTGACTTAAAATCAAAATTTAAGGACATAAAATTACATTTGATTGGAAAATTACAAACTAATAAAGTTAAATTTACCTTACCACTATTTGATTATATCCATAGTTTGGATAGTCTGAAATTAGCCGAAAAACTTTCGATACAACAGAAAAAAATTGGATTCAAACCTAAAATATTTATTCAAGTAAATATCGGAGATGAAATACAAAAAAATGGAATTAAAAAAGGGGATTTAGAAATTTTTTTAAAAAGGTGTAAAAAAGATTTTGATTTAAACGTAGTGGGCTTAATGTGTTTGCCACCAAATGATGGCAAACATGAATTATATTTTAAAGAGATGAATTATTTAAATAAAAAATTTCATTTAACAGATCTTAGTATGGGTATGTCTAATGACTATCAATCAGCTATTTTATATGGAGCAACTTTTGTAAGAATAGGATCTAAAATATTTGGAAGTAGAAATTAGACAATTTTAATTTTAGTCCTTTTATTGATGAGTTTCAAAAGAATTAAAAAATCATTTTTTTTTATTGCTATACATCCTGCAGTAGCTTTAAAATTTTTAGTTATATGTAAAAAAATTGCACTACCTTTTCCAATTTTTGGATTAGAGAAATTATATTTTATAGGTATTAATAAATCATATTTACAGTCACGTCTGTATAATTTTTCATGTCTTATATATTTTTTTATTTTGATTAGTTTATTATATTTTTTAATTTTTTTAATATCATTGCACCAACCCATATTTTTTTTAATAGCAATTTTTTTTAACTTTGTTTTTGGATTATTATTTCTGTCTTTTCTAAAGTAAAGATTTTCTAAATAAAAAGTTCCTTTAGGAGTTTTAAAATCACCTTCTATTTTATTTGAACTTAAACCATTTTTTCCAATACAACATTTAAATGTAAAATCATCGACCTTAAGTCTATCTTTATTTTTTCTAAGAATTATCATATCTTTATTATACATGAATCATAAAAAACTTATATTTAATGATTATCCAGAACTATATAAAATTTTTTTAGAGGTAAAAAGTTTTTATGATTTTGAGGTTATTAATATTAAAAATTTAGAAGATCTAAAATCCGAAATAAAAAAATCAGAAAATTATTTAATCATGACAAAAAATAAAAATTTGAAACTTGATAATCTTATAGTTTTAAAAAATTTACCAATTAAATTTCGAAAATTAATCGAAAATATTAATATTGAATTTTTAAAAAATAATTTTTCAAAAAAATCGAGTATAAAAATAGGTATTTATGAAATTAATTTAAATTCAAGACAAATTTCAATTAAAAATAATTCTCTTAGATTGACTGAGAAAGAAATTAAAACAATTATCTATATTGCAAAATCATCTAATCCGGTGACTATTAACGAATTACAAAAAAAAATCTGGAAATACAAGTCTGAATTAGAAACCCATACTGTAGAGACTCATATACATAGACTAAGGAAAAAAATTCTCGAAAAATTTAAAATTGAAAATTTTATTATCAGTACTAAGAATGGTTACAAAATTAATTAAAAAAAATTTTATTGTAAAAGATCTTTACACCAGAAAATATAAGCCTCGTATTATTAAACCAAAAAAAGGGAAGGGAAGTTTTAAAAGAAAGAAAAATTAATATTTCTTTAACATACTAGATTAAAACTGATAACTATCCTATCATCATCAGATAAATTTTCCTCGACAGCATGGTTAAGATATGATGGGAATATCAAAAGTTTACCTTCTTCTGGTTGTATCTTAATTATTTCAGCTGATATTTCATTATAATTTTTAATTGGTGGATGATACATTACCTTCATTTCTTTAGGATCAAAAAATTTTATCTGGCCAGAATTTTCTTTTGCTTTTACGTAATAGGCAGCGCTTAATAATGAATTCGGATGTGAATGTTGAACATTAAAAGTATTTTTACTGTTTATAACAGACCACATGTCAAGAATAGTTATTCTTTCTTTATTAATCTGCCATCCCATATGCTCAGACATTATCTCTGGTAAGTACTTGGTAAAACTTGTTATAAATTTTTTAACTAAATCAGAATCTTTCATATTAAAAAAAGGTGAGTGCCAACCACCTGCATTAGATCTTTTCTGCCCTTGAGGATCTTTTTTTTTTAAATCGTAGATATATTTTTCAAGTTCTTTATTCAGTTCTTTATAGTTATCTAATTTTTTTTCAAAAACCGGAACTGGAAATAACTTATGAATTTTCATTATAAAATATTATTTACAATCTTGCTCCTAATTTTTGAATAATTTTTGCAGATAAAATTGTACCTTGTTCTAAACATTTGTGAACTGAAAAATTATTTATTTCTCCATGCAAATAACCGGCAGCAAATAAATCACCAGCACCTGTAAGATCCATTATTTGTAAATCTTTAGCTGCAGAATGTTCTATCACTTCTCCTTTTTTAATAACAACAGCTCCTTTTGAGCCACGTGTTATAACAATATGTTTACCAATTTGTTTCCCAAAAGAAATAACCTCATCAAACGATTTAGCATTTATCAATGATTTTATTTCATCCTCGTTTGCAAATGTAATATCAAGTTTATTTTTTACAAGTTCATTAAAATGAGTTTTATGTCTCTCAACGCAAAACTTATCAGATAAAGACATAGCTATCTTATTCGAGTTATTAATCGCTTTATCAAAAGCTTTTCTTGGCTCACCCTCGTCCCACAAGTAACCTTCTAGAAATATCATTTCACTTTTATTTATTGAGACAATATCGATGTCATTTTCATTTATTTTTCCTGAGATACCTAAAAAAGTACACATAGTTCTTTCTGAATCAGGTGTAATTAATATCAAACATGTACCAGTTGGTAACTTTTCTTTTTTTTTTGAATAAAAGAATTTTACATTTTCTTTTTTTAATCCTTCTTCATATTTTTTACCAAACTCATCATCAGAAATCTTACCAATGAATCCCACGTTGTTATCTAATTGAGATAAACCAACTATTGAATTAGCAACAGATCCACCTGAAATAGTTTTTTCAATCTTGATACTTTTGATCATTTTTTTAAATTCATTTTCATTAAATACAAGTTTCATAGAGCCTTTTGTCAAATTATTCTCAGAAAGAAAACTATCTTCTACTTTACAGATGACATCGATAATAGCATTTCCAATACCTAAAATTTTCATGTTAAGCTTTTTTAGTTATTATAGGTCTTTTTCTATTAGGATAACAAGTGGTACAAATTTTACAAGTTATTCCATAACAGTCTCTCGCTTTACAGTACTCTCTTCCATAAAAAATAATTTGCAAATGTAGTTTGTTCCAATTTTTTTTCGGAAATATTTTTTTTAGGTCTTTTTCGGTTTGTACAACATTTTTTCCATTTGTAAGACCCCATCTTTGTGCCAGTCTGTGTATATGAGTATCTATTGGAAATGCCGGATGACCAAATCCTTGAGACATTACAACACTGGCAGTTTTGTGTCCTACACCTGGTAGTTTCTCTAATTCATCAAACGTTCTTGGAACTTTACCACCATGTTCACTGATTAATATTTTTGATAAATTGTATATACTTTTTGCTTTAATTCTAAAAATACCTATTTTTTTAATTAATTTTTCAATTTTTTTACGTCCTAATTTTACAAAATGTTTTGGATGATTGTATTTAGGATAAATATTTTTGGTTACATTATTCACATTTACATCAGTGCATTGAGCAGAAAGTAAAACAGAGATTAATAATGTAAAAACATTTCTACTTTTTAATGGTACTTTAATTCGTGGATAAATTTCGTTTAAAATTTTTGATATTTTTTTTGCTCTTTGAATATCATCCATCATTTAAAGTTAATAAGATCTCTCATTGAATAAAGACCCGGTTTTTTTTTCATCAACCACTTTGCAGCTGACAAAGCTCCTTCAGAGTATAAAGCTCTATCAAAAGCTTCATGATTTAAAGTTATAATTTCCTTACCACTAGAAAATTTAACTTCATGTTCACCAATAATTTTACCTTTTCTTATTGAATTAAAATTTATTTTATTACTGTAAGGAAAAGATTTTTTATTAAGATATTTTTTTCCAATTAATTCATAAAAATTCCTGTTTTTTCCTAAAGCAATTCCTTTACCAAGCATTAATGCAGTTCCAGATGGGTAATCTTTCTTATGTTTATGGTGAACTTCGTAGATCTTGCTTAAAAAATTTTTTCCTAGTGAGTTTGAAGTTATTTCTGTTAAATACATAAGAAGATTGATCCCAAGACTCATATTTCCAGCTTTTAAGATAGGTATTTTTTTTGAGTATCTTTCAATTGTAAATTCTTCTTTTTTTGTGAAACCTGTAGTGCCAATAACTACCTTTTTTTTTAATTTAGAGGCAATTTTTAAAATTTGAAAAGTACATTTTGGAACTGTGAAGTCTATAATTATATCAGCTTTTTTTAATGATTGTTCTGAGTTTAAATCAATATTTATACCATTAATTTTTTTATTAATTTTTTTATTTTCGGTTAAAGCGATTAATTTAAATTTATTATCTTTTTTTACTGATTTTATAATTTGTTGCCCCATACGACCCATACACCCTGTGACAGCTAAATTTATTTTTTTCATTTAAAGATAAGTTGTGAAACTACCATAACACAGAGAACAATTATAGACCAAATGAATAGATTCTGTAAAAATTGTTTAAATTTTGAATTAGATCTTAAAAATCTAGGAACTATTAGAAATAAAACTGCCAATAAGAATATAGATGGAATAATCTTTTCTAATTCCATTTTTAACCATTCCAAAAACTTTTAGCTTTCTGAAAAAATTTTCTTATGCTTGGATTAGATTTTTCATTTTCGATCTTTCGAAATTTTTCCAAAAGTTCTTTTTGTTCTTTATTTAAATAGACTGGTATTTCTGTTTTAACTTGTACGTATAAGTCTCCATAATCTCCTCTTTTTATAAAAGGCATTCCTTTTCCCTTAAGTCTAAACTGTTTTCCATCTTGAGTGCCATCGGGTATTTTTATTTTTGCTTTTTTTCCATCAATTGTTGGAATTTCTATTGTTGTTCCTAGCGCAGCATCTGCCATAGAGATTGGAAATTCAAAAAATAAATTTACTTCTGATCTTTTGAAAAGCTCATGTGATTTCACACTGATAAATAGATATAAATCTCCTGCAGCACCTCCTCTTATACCAGCCTCACCCTTCCCTGCGAGTCTAATTCTTGTTCCATCATCCACACCTTTCGGAATTGTTACTGATATTTTTTTTGAAGCTTGTTTATTTCCTTTGCCATTACAATCAGAGCAAGGATTAGTAATTTCCTCACCGCTCCCTGCACACTGAGGACAAGTTTGTTGGACTGTAAAAAAGCCTTGATTAGAACGTACTCTGCCATTGCCACCACAATACGTACATCTGTCAGGATTGTATCCTGGTTTTGATCCATTTCCTTTACAAGTGTTACACCTTTCCGAAGTTGAAAATTGAATATTTTGTTTTTTTCCTAAATATGCATCTTCTAATGAAATTGATAAATCATATCGTAGATCAGAACCTCTATTATTTGATCGTCCTTTAGAACTGCGTCTTCCACCACCAAAGTCCCCAAAAAAATCCTCAAAGATATCTGAAAAATCTGTACTACTGAAACCGCTAAATCCACCAAATCCTCCCTGACCTCCACTGCCATTTTCAAACGCAGCATGTCCAAAGTTATCATAGTTTTCTTTTTTTGATTTGTCTGAGAGAACTCCATATGCTTCACTAGCTTCTTTAAATTTATCCTCTGCTTTTTTATCTCCAGGGTTTTTATCAGGGTGGTACTTAACTGCTAGTTTTCTGTAAGCTGCTTTGAGTTCATCTGCATTTGCAGTCTTAGAAACGCCCAGCACATCATAATAATCTCTTTTAGCCATTTAAATAACCTGGACAAATAGATGTAAGTTAAGCGCTTTTTTCTTTGTTTTCGTCTTTTACTTCTTCAAAATCCGCATCAACAACATTATCGTCTTTCTTTTCCTTATCGTCTTTTCCATCGTCTTTTTTAGATTCTGGTTTAGTGTTTTGTTGTGACTTATAAATTGCCTCTCCAAGTTTCATTGAGGCTTGGACTAATGCTTCAGTTTTTTTCTTAATATCGTCAATATTTTCACTTTTTAAAGTTTCTTTTAACGCATTTGAACTGTCTTCAATCACTTTTCTTTCCGCATCAGAAATTTTTGATCCATGTTCTTTTAAGTTCTTTTCAGTAGAGTGAATAAGAGTATCAGCTTGATTTCTAACATCAACAGACTCCCTTTTCTTTTTGTCGGCTTCTTTATTCGCTTCAGCATCTTTTACCATCTTTTCAATTTCTTCATCACTAAGACCACCAGAAGCTTGAATTTGAATCTTTTGTTCTTTACCGGTTCCTTTATCTTTTGCTGATACATTAACAATGCCATTAGCATCAATATCAAACGTAACTTCAATTTGCGGTACCCCTCTTGGCGCTGGAGCTATTCCGACTAATTCAAAGTTCCCTAACAATTTATTGTCAGTAGCCATTTCCCTTTCCCCTTGAAGAACTCTAATTGAAACAGCTGGTTGATTATCTTCAGCTGTTGAAAAAACTTGACTTTTTTTGGTAGGAATTGTTGTATTTTTTTCAATAAGTTTTGTTGATACTCCTCCAAGAGTTTCTATTCCAAGAGATAATGGAGTAACGTCTAACAACAAAACATCTTTTACGTCACCTTGTAACACACCAGCTTGGATTGCAGCACCCATTGCAACTACTTCGTCTGGATTGACACTTTTATTTGGCTCTTTTCCAAAAAAGTTCTTAACTTCATTAATTACTTTTGGCATTCTAGTCATTCCACCAACCATAACTACTTCATCAATTTCACTAGCAGAGATACCAGCATCTTTAAGCGCTGTTTTACATGGCGGAATTGTTCTTGCTATTAACTCTTCAACTAAGGCTTCTAATTTAGCTCTAGTCATTTTAAGATTTATATGTTTGGGGCCAGTTTTATCAGCAGTAATAAATGGTAAATTTATATCTGTTTGTTCAGCTGCAGATAACTCAATTTTTGCTTTTTCAGCAGCTTCCTTTAATCTTTGTAAAGCCAACTTATCTGATTTTAAATCTATACCACTGTCCTTTTTGAATTCTGATATTAAATATTCAACTATTGAATTATCAAAATCTTCACCACCTAAAAACGTATCTCCATTAGTAGATTTTACCTCAAATACTCCATCTCCAAGTTCAAGTATTGAGACATCAAAAGTACCACCACCTAAATCATAAACTGCAATTTTTTTATTTTGTTTCTTATCCAACCCATATGCTAATGAAGCCGCTGTTGGTTCATTTATAATTCGAAGAACTTCAAGACCCGCAATTTTTCCAGCATCCTTTGTTGCTTGTCTTTGAGCATCATTAAAATAAGCTGGAACTGTGATTACTGCTTTTGTGACGGCTTGCCCGAGATATTTTTCAGCAGTTTCTTTCATTTTCTGCAGAATGAATGCAGAAATTTGGGAAGGAGAATACTTTTCACCTTTGGTTTCTATCCAAGCATCACCTTTTTCAGAATTAACAATTTTAAATGGGGCTGCCTCAATATCTTTCTTGACTGTAGGATCGTCAAAATTTCTACCTATGAGTCTTTTGACAGCAAAAATAGTATTTTCTGGATTTGTTACAGCTTGTCTTTTAGCTGGTTGACCAATTAATTTTT
>MDTD01113516.1_pt1 | contig 12840 bp, 12 predicted proteins | sample 811221 | NCBI WGS metagenome assembly MDTD01 (sample SAMN05326646, study PRJNA326480) | marine metagenome | isolation source: seawater | place: Pacific Ocean: South West | collected 2011 | reverse complement strand
TATTCTTTTGCATATTTGTTTTATTCCAATTAACAATTGGAGCTAAAATAAAAGAATTTAAAAAAGAAGTAGAAAATATGAAATCTGAGGAAAATGTTATTTATATAAAAAATAAAGTCAGAGATGAATTAAAAAATGCAATAAAAAAAGATCAATATCTTTCTGATGAGGACGCAAAATTAATTAATGAATTTCTTAACAAAATCAAAAAAGAGTTAGCAAATCAAAATTAAATTAAAAGAGGAAATTAATTTTTTAAATTACTTTATGCAGTTTTGTAAATCAAATTTGACTATATATTCAGTTAATTGAGTTTCATCTAAACAATTTTTTTTGAATAAAACTTGAATATTTTCAGGTGCAACAGGAAGAATTGAGTAAATTACTTTAATATTATTTTTCTTTATTACTTGATGCATCAAATTTTTATAATTTTTAAAGTATTTGTTAGATGGTAATGGATAATCTGTTCCGTCAAAAACATGCCACCTTGTTGTAGAATGGAGGTTTTGATTGAGAATAGCAGATAAAAAAGGATAATTTCCAAGTACCATTTTTTTTCTATTATCTTTTTTTAGAATAAGTTTAATTTCTTTAATTTGCTGTATTTCTTTCGATGGATTATCTCTAAATTGTGGGGTAATCCATTTCAATCCATTAAGTTTTGTATCAATAATGTTCGCATCTATTGCCTTGTTAATGTTCACATTTTGTAATTCATGAAATTTTCTACCCTCATTAAACCTTTCATGATATTTAATTGTACTTCCTAAACATAACACTATGGTAAATATACTTAGTGCTTTATGATTAATATTAATATTGGCCACACCTATTATTAAAGGTATTAAAAAAAAGATAAATATTTGATTTCTTGTTAAAAGTTGATGAAATATTAATATTAAAGTGGAGATTGTTAAAATAGAAACAATATAGATTTTTTTATTTTTAAAGAGTTTTGGTTTTTTTATATCTTTAAAGCTTGTGAAAATTAATATTAATAAGCTGATTAAAATGAACTTGAAATTACCTATAACACCTGGAATAGAAATATGAAAGTTTTCAAATCTTTTAGATGCGATGGATTGCGGGTAAAAAAAATATTGATCTAAAAAATTCTTTAACTCAATACTATTTAATAATCCAAAAAAAATAATTAATAAAGTAAATGTTGCTGCTCCATAAAAAAAAGGTAAAAACAAATAATTTTTTTTGTTCAAAAATATATAACAAAAAAAAATAGGAATTATAACTAAAAACAGATAGCTTGAAGGAACCTGCTTAGATAAGAAAGCTAAAATAAAAAAAACTGGAACAAAAAAGGTCAAAATTTTTGAATCTTTTTTAATACACATTAAAATAAAATAAATGCCTATTAAAGATAAAAAAGAAGAATGATGATCTACAAAAGGTGTTCCGCTTGACGGATATGCCAAAATACTAAAACACAAAGTAAAAAATAAACTTTTTTGAAAATTAAGTTTTAAGCTTCTTAGCGTTATAAAGGTAAATAAAGTGACAATTAAATTTATTAAAGAAGCATGGAATACATATACTTTCCAGCTTGTTCCAAACAGAAAAAATAACAACGCTTGAAAATAATCTATGAAAGGACCAGAAACTATCCAAAAATCACTGAACGGATGAAAACCATTTAGTATCATGTTTCCAGTGTCGAAATGTGAAAAACTATCATGCGGAAACACACCTAAATTTGCATAATATTGATTAACCCCAACTGAGAAAATTGATGCAATTACTAAACCAAAAAAATTTTCTTGACTTATTTTTTTTTTTCAAAATTCAACTTATTCAAGACTGTTATCTATTTTCTTACCTGCTTCAAATAAATCTTTTACTGCTTTTATAGATTTATCAAACTGTTCTTTTTCTGAAGATGAAAGATCAATTTCAATCACCTTCTCCACTCCATTTTTTCCAATTATAACTGGTACCCCTGCATAAATATTTTTAACTCCATATTCCCCATCAAGAAAGGCTGCGCAAGGTAGTTCTTTTTTTAAGTCGTTTAAATAGCTTTCTGCCATCTCAACACCCGCTGAGGCTGGTGCATAAAAAGCTGAGCCTTTTTCTAGATACTTAACTATTTCGGCTCCTCCTTTTTTTGTTCTTTCAACTAATTCATCTAATTCTTTTTGAGATAATTTTCCTGATTTTACTAAATTGTAGATTGGTTCTCCATTTACTTTTGTATGGTTTAACATAGCAACCATAGTATCGCCATGACCTCCTAAAACAAATGATTTAATTTTGTCTGTATCAGTATTTAATTTTTCAGACAAAAAATAAATGAATCTAGAAGAGTCCAAAATACCAGCCATTCCTACAACTTTATTTTTTGGTAATCCAGAATATTTTTGTAGTGCCATAACAATTACATCTAAAGGATTAGTTATACATATTACGAAAGCATTTGGAGATGTTTTTTTTATACCATGGGCAACCTCTTTGATGATTTTAAGATTTATTCCAAGTAGATCGTCTCTAGACATCCCAGGTTTTCTCGGAACCCCGGCAGTAACAATTATAACATCAGAATTTTTAGTTTCTTCATAATTATTTGTACCTTTTAAGCTTATATTAAATCCTTCAACAGGTGCGGACTGAGCAATATCTAGTGCTTTTCCTTTGGCTATCCCTTCGGCTACATCAAATAAAACAACATTTGCCAATCCTTTAATCGCTATTAAGTGAGCGAGTGTTCCCCCTATTTGACCTGCTCCTATTAAAGTAATTTTTTTTTTCATCTTTATTTCATTGTTGGCATCACAAATTCAGGGTCAGATTTAATACCATCTGGCCATCGTGAAGTTATTGTTTTTAATTTTGTATAAAATCTTACTCCCTCTGGTCCGTGCATATGTTGATCTCCAAACAAAGACCTTTTCCAACCACCAAAACTATGAAACGCCATAGGTACTGGAATTGGTATATTTATTCCTATCATTCCTATTTTTGCTTTACTAGAAAAGGATCTTCCTACATCGCCATCTCTAGTAAATATGCTTACACCATTTCCAAATTCATGGTCATTAACTAGGCCGAGTGCCTCGTCATAATCCTTGGTTCTCACCACAGAAAGAACAGGCCCAAATATTTCTTCTTTATAAATTCTCATATTCTTCTTAACTTTATCAAATAAACATCCACCCATAAAATAACCTTTTTCATAACCTTGTAATTTTAAATCTCTACCATCTACTACTAGCTGAGCACCTTCTTGTACACCAATATCTACATACCCTTTAACTTTTTCTAAGTGATCTTTTGTTACTAGCGGACCCATCTCAGAACTTTTATCCATTCCTGGACCAACTTTTAAGTTTTCAACTTTTGTTTTCAATTTTTTTACCAGTTGATCACCAATATTTCCGACTGCTACAGCTACTGACTGTGCCATACACCTCTCGCCAGCCGAACCATATGCTGCACCCATTAGACCATTCACTGCTTGATCAAGATCACAGTCTGGCATAATTACGCAATGATTTTTCGCACCCCCTAGAGCTTGGACTCTTTTCTCGTGCTTAGCACAATTTTCATAAATATATTTTGCAATTGGAGTTGAGCCAACAAAGCTTACTGCTGAAATATTTTTGTTATGAATTATTGCATCAACAACCTCTTTGTCACCATTTACCACATTAAATACACCATCAGGCAAACCTGCATCTTTAAATAATTCTGCAAGTCTTACTGAACAAGAAGGGTCTTTTTCTGAAGGTTTTAAAATAAATGTGTTTCCACATGCTATTGCCATTGGAAACATCCACATTGGAACCATAGCAGGAAAATTAAAAGGTGTAATACCTGCACAAACTCCAAGTGGCTGTCTAAGTGACCAGCTATCAACATTTTTTCCCACATTTTCAGTAAATTCACCTTTAAGCATTTGCGGTATCCCGCATGCATACTCAACAACTTCGAGTCCTCTAGTCAAAGATCCCTTGGCATCTTCATATACTTTGCCATGTTCAGAGACAATAATTTTAATTAATTCATCATCATTTTTTTCAATCAATTCTTTAAATTTAAATAATACTCTGGCTCTTTGTAATGGTGGTGTGGTAGACCATAATTGAAAAGCTTTTTGAGCTTTTTCTACAGAGTAATTTAAATCATCAAGACTACCAAGTTTTACTTTGGCTGACACTTCTCCTGTGGCTGGATTATAAACTGAAGAAGTTCTTTTTGAATTTCCCGAATATTTTTTACCATTAACGAAATGTTCAATTGTTCTCATAGACTTTGAATAAATAAGCTTTTAACTTGTTGCAAGCATTTTTTTTATAGAGCCAATTGCTTTTGCGGGATTAAGCCCTTTGGGACAAGAATTTGTGCAATTCATAATAGTATGACATCTATAAAGTTTCAGTTCATCAGCCACTTTTTTCAATCTCTCTTTTTTCTCTTCATCTCTACTGTCACTTATCCATCTATATGCTTGAAGTAAAACGGCTGGACCTAGATATTTATCTCCATTCCACCAATAACTAGGGCAAGAAGTAGAACAACAAGCACAAAGTATACATTCATAATATCCATCAAGTTTTGATCGATCATTTTGAGACTGTAAAATTTCTTTTTTTTCTGTATTTGTTTTTGAGGTTTTTAGCCAAGGTTGAATAGACTCATATTGTTTGTATAAATTACTGAGGTCTCCTATTAAATCCTTAATTACTTTTAAATGCGGTAAAGGATAGATATTTAGTTCGCCTTTGATGTCTTGGTGGGATTTTATACAGGATAATGTATTAACTCCATCGACATTCATAGCACAAGATCCACAAACTCCATGAGCGCAAGATCTTCTAAATGTTAACGAAGAGTCTATTTCGTTTTTAATTTTAAATAATATATCTAGTACTTTTGGCCCACAATTATCCATGTCTACTTCAAAAGTATCAATTCTCGGATTTAGTCCATCGTCAGGATTCCATCTATAAACGTTTACAATTTTTAAATTTTTAGAGCCTGTTTTGTCTTTGTAAATTTTGCCTTTAACTATTTTTGAATTGTTTGGAAGGGCAAATTCAGCCATTAGTATACTCTTTCCTTGGGTGGAAAATATTGAACATCATTAGTTAAAGTTCTCGCATGTACATCTCGATATTTTACCTTAACTTCTTTACCATCTTGCCATGCTAATGTGTGTTTCATAAATTTTTTATCATCTCTCTTAGCAAAATCTTCCCTTGCATGAGCACCTCTACTTTCTTTCCTGTGATAAGCAGAGTCCATCGTTGTCATTGCTTGTCTTATTAGATTATCAAATTCCAAGGACTCTACGAGGTCTGTGTTAAATAAAAGTGATTTATCTTTTACAGATATATCCTCCAATCCTTCAAAAGGTTTCCTGATCTCGTCAACACCCTCTTTAAGAGTTTTCTCAGTTCTAAATACTGCGCATTTACTTTGCATTGTTTTTTGCATAGATAATCTTAGTTCAGATGTTTTACTGTCACCTTTAGAGTTTCTAATCTTATCAAATCTATCAAGACATTTCTCTGTTTCACTTCGAGGAGTTTCACTATGAGGAGTATTAGGTTTTACAAGCTCAGCGGCTCTATTTGCTGCGGCTTTTCCGAATACCACAAGATCTATTAAGGAGTTAGAACCTAATCTATTAGCTCCGTGAACTGAAACACAAGCAGCTTCTCCTATAGCCATCAGACCAGGCACTGTTTTTTCTGAACCATTTAAAGTTAGCACCTCTGCTTTATAGTTGGTCGGAATTCCTCCCATATTATAATGTACAGTTGGTACAACTGGTATCGGATCTTTTGTTACATCAACACCTGAAAATGTCTTAGCTGACTCTGCTATACCAGGTAATTTATCTTCAATTACTTTGGGATCCAAATGGTCTAAGTGTAAATGTACATGATCCTTTTCTTTACCAACACCTCTTCCTTCATTTATTTCAATAGCTATCGATCTGCTAACAACATCTCTAGACGCAAGGTCTTTAGCGTTAGGAGCATATCTTTCCATAAATCTTTCACCTTTAGAATTTAGTAAAAAACCACCTTCACCTCTTACTCCTTCTGATATTAAGCACCCAACACCATAAATTCCAGTTGGATGAAACTGAACAAATTCCATATCTTGTAGTGGCAATCCAGCTCTTAATACCATACCGTTACCATCACCAGTGCAGGTGTGAGCTGAAGTAGCTGAATAGTATATTTTTCCATAACCACCAGTAGCAATAATTGTTATGTGTGATTTAAATCTATGTATCGTGCCATCATTTAAGTTCCATGCTATTAATCCCTTACATTCTCCATTCTTCATTATTAAATCCAGCGCAAAGTATTCAATAAAAAACTCTGTATTGTGTTTCAATGCTTGCCCGTATAAAGTATGAAGTATTGCATGGCCAGTTCTATCAGCTGCTGCACAAGTTCTTTGAACAGTGCCGTTGCCATAATTTTTAGTCATTCCTCCAAAGGGTCTTTGATAAATCTTACCATCTTTTGTTCTGCTAAAGGGTACTCCGTACTTTTCTAATTCAATTACAGCTTTTGGAGCCTCTTTGCACAAATGTTCAATTGCATCTTGATCACCTAACCAGTCAGAACCTTTTACAGTATCATACATGTGCCATCTCCAGTCATCTTCACCCATATTGCCTAAAGCAGCAGATATTCCACCTTGAGCTGCAGAGGTATGACTTCTAGTCGGAAAAACTTTTGATATACAAGCAGTTTTTAAGCCTGCTTCTGATAACCCTACAGCAGCTCTAAGACCCGATCCTCCGGCTCCAAGAACTACTACGTCATATTCGTGATCAATTAATTTATAACTTTTCATATTATAGATTATAAATGGTTATTATAGTTCCAAAAGACAATAGTATAGCAAAAATATATAAAGACTTGTTTGCGACATTTTTGATTTTTTCGTTGCTCACATAATCCTCAAATATCTCACTTATTGTCAGAGAATAGAAAAAAAAGGACAAAAATACAAAAATTGAAAAGAGGATTTTTGAAGGTTGCTCGCTTAAAAAAATCACTATCTCATTATAGTCATAATTAATAATTGAGACAAAATTTATGATAAACCATGCCATAAACGGAATTAAAAATAGTGAACTAAATTTAATAAATAACCATTTTTTTGTTGATTTATTCATTGTTAAATATTCGCCCCTATTAAATAAATGATTATTGCCAATAGAAAAGATAACACTAAAGTTGCATACCCAGTTATTTTTGATGTTTTCGGGTCAAAACCATACCCCACATCCCAAACTAGATGTCTAATTTCATTAAGAATATGAAAGCTAAATGTCCAACTCAAAAAAATAGATATGAATTTACCGAAATAAGAACTCAAAAAATTTGCAAAAAGAATTTCTTTGCTATTAATTACAATTAAAAGCCACATACATATTATACTTATAGCTACTGCATTAATTACCCCAGTTATTCTATGGGTAATTGATAACAAAGATGAAATTTGCCATTTATAAATTTGTAAATGAGGTGTAAGAGGATTTTTATCGTATTCCATATTAAATTTATTTATTTTTATATTTTACTAATGTTTCAGCTATTTGCACAGAATTAAGTGCCGCTCCTTTAAGTAAATTGTCTGAAACTATCCACATATTAATAGCTTTTTCATTAGATTTATCTTTTCTAACTCTTGAAATGTAAGTTTTAAAATCATCTTGTGCTTCTAGAGGAGTGATGTAACCACCATCTACATGTTGGTCAACTAATTTACAACCAGATGCTTCGCTCAACAGCTTTTTTACTTTGTCTAAATCATAGCTGTTTTCAAATTCAACATTGATCGACTCAGAATGTGAGGTTATTACAGGAACCCTAACACAAGTTGCTGAGACCTTAATTTTTTCACTCAATATTTTTTTTGTTTCATTTTCCATCTTCCATTCCTCTTTTGTATATCCATCTTCTACAAAAGCATCTATGTGTGGAATTAAATTAAAAGCAATTTGTTTGGTAAAATTTTTTGATTTAATTTTTTTACGATCTAAAAAATCTTTAGTTTGACTTACTAATTCATCCATTGCGGCTTTACCGGCTCCAGAAACTGCTTGATAGGTAGATACAATTACTCTTTTAATTTTAAAGCTTGAGTGTAGAGGTTTTAAAGCCAAAACCATCTGAATAGTTGAACAATTAGGATTCGCAATTATATTGTTGTGCTTCTTAATTGCATCTGGATTAACTTCAGGTACAATCAAAGGTACATTTTTATCCATTCTAAAATATTTTGAGTTATCAATTATAATTGTTTTTTCTGATGCTTTTTTTGCATATTTTTCTGCTATAGCGCTTCCAGCGGCAAAAAAAGTTATATCTGCTTTCTCAAAGTTGTAGTTTTCGAGCGCTAAAACAGTAAGCTCTTTGTCTTTAAATTTAATTTTTTTTCCAGAACTATTTTTTGAAGCAACCAAAAATAGCTGCTCTATATCTAAACTAGACTTTTCTAAAATTTCTATCGTTTTTCTACCTACGTTTCCCGTAGCACCAATAATTGCAAAATTCATTTTCTTGATATTAATTTAAATTTGATACAATTGCATCACCCATCTGTGAAGTTGTTACTTCCTTCTTGCCTTTTGATACAATATCTTTTGTTCTTAAACCGTCGTTTAAAACTTTTTGAACTGATTGATCTAATAAATCCGCCTCTTTGTCTAAATCTAATGAATATCTTAAAGCCATTGATAAACTTAATATTGTAGCAATTGGATTTGCAATATTTTTCCCTGCTATATCTGGTGCTGATCCATGAACTGGTTCGTAAAGAGATCGCAATTTACCATTTTTATCTTTAGAACCCAGAGATGCAGAGGGAAGCAATCCTAATGACCCTGTTAACATTGCAGCTTCGTCTGAAAGCATATCGCCAAATAAATTATCAGCTAAAATTACATCAAATTGTTTTGGATTTCTTAAAAGTTGCATAGCGCAGTTGTCTGCCAACATATGTTCTAATTCAACATTTTTATAATCTTTATCCTTTAAAGCTTGAACTTCTTCACGCCACAAAACCCCAGCTTCCATAACATTTGATTTTTCGCACGAAGTAACTTTATTCTTTCTTTTTTTTGCAAGATCAAACGCTACTTTAGCTATTCTTTTAATTTCAGAAGTAGTGTAAGAATGGGTATTAATTCCTTTTCGTTCATTATTTTTAATTGGTTCTATTCCCCGAGGTTCTCCAAAATAGATTCCACCCGTTAATTCTCTGACAATCATAATATCTAGCCCTGAAACTATTTCTGGTTTTAAAGTTGACGAGTCGACTAATTGTTCAAAACAGATTGCAGGCCTTAAATTTGCAAATAATTTTAATTCTTTTCTCAATTTCAAAAGAGCTCTTTCAGGCTTTTTTGAGAATTCTAGTTTATCCCATTTTGGCCCACCACATGCACCAAGAATTACGGCATCGCACTCTAATGATTTATAAAATACATCATCCGTGATAGGAATTTTATGTGCATCTATTGATGCTCCTCCAATTAATTCTTCCTCAATTTTAAAATCCAAGGATTTGTTTTTATTCAACCAATCAATAATTTTTTTAACTTCTCCGACCACTTCTGGGCCTATACCATCTCCAGGTAATAATAATAATTTTCTACTGTTTGATTTAGCCATTATTTAAAATCCACGGTTTAATTTTTTTCATAGAATTTTCAAATTTTTCTATACTTGGTATTTTTTTTAAAGAAAGACCAATATTATCTAAACCTTCCAAAAGTCTTTTTTTCTTTGCTGACTCTATGTCAAACGATAATTTTTTATTTCCATATAGAATACTTTGATCTTTCAAATTTATTTCAATTTCTTCTCTCCTTTTTGAATACTCTGACAATTCTTGAACAGACTTCTCTTCAAGAGTTATTGGTAAAATTCCGTTGTTAAAACAGTTATTATAAAATATGTCAGCAAAACTTGAACTTATCACACATCTTATTCCAAAATCCAAAAGAGCCCAGGGAGCGTGTTCTCTTGATGATCCGCAGCCAAAATTTTTTCCGGCTATTAGAATTTTTGATTGAGTGTAAGGATCGTTGTTTAATATAAACTTATTAATTAATTTACCTTTCTCATCATAGCGCATCTCATAAAATAAGCTTTTTCCTAAACCTGTTCTTTTAATTGTTTTTAAAAATTGTTTAGGAATAATCATGTCTGTATCTATATTCATTAAGGGAATAAAGGCTGGTATACTTTTTAATTTTGTAAATTTTTCCATCTAATTAATTTCCCTCACGTCAGCCAGGTAACCTTTTATAGCTGCAGCCACGGCCATTCCAGGACTAACCAGGTGAGTTCTGCCACCTCTTCCTTGTCTACCTTCAAAATTTCTATTTGATGTAGAAGCACACCTTTGTTTTGAAGAAAGCTGATCTTCATTCATACCTAAACACATTGAACACCCTGGTTCTCTCCATTCAAATCCTGCGTTTTTAAATATTTTATCTATGCCCTCTTTTTCAGCTTGTCTTTTTACTAATCCTGATCCTGGAACTACCATCGCGCTTACATTATCTGCAATTTTTTTACCCTTTAATAATTCTGCAGCAAGTCTTAGGTCTTCAATTCTACCGTTGGTACAGCTTCCGATAAAAATTTTGTCTACTTTAATATCAGAAATTTTCATTTTTGGCTTTAAACCCATATATTCTAAAGACCTGTACATGGCTATTTTCCTATCTTGATCTTTTTCTTGCTCTGGGTCAGGTACTTCTCCAGTTATTGGTGAAACGTCTTGAGGAGACGTACCCCAAGTAACTAGTGGTTCGATATCTTTTGCATTAATGTTAACTTCTTTATCAAAGATGGCATCGCTGTCTGTAAAAAGTTTTTTCCAGTGTATTAAAGCTTTATCCCAGTCTTTGCCCTTTGGAGACATTGGTCTATCTTTAAAATATTCTATTGTTTTTTCATCTGGAGCAATTAAACCTGCTCTAGCACCGGCCTCTATTGTCATATTGCAAATTGTCATACGTTGTTCTACACTTAGATTTCTTATAACATCGCCTGCAAATTCAATCACATGACCTGTTCCGCCCGCTGTTCCAATTGTTCCTATTATTTTTAAGATTACATCTTTCGATGTAACTCCAGCAGGTAAACTCCCATTAACATTCACTCTGAAATTTTTTGATTTTTTTTGTATTAATGTTTGAGTGGCTAAAACATGTTCCACTTCAGATGTTCCTATTCCAAACGCGAGAGATCCGAAGGCTCCATGCGTAGCAGTGTGACTGTCTCCACACACAATTACTGTACCTGGTTGTGTAAACCCTTGTTCAGGTCCAATAATATGAACAATACCTTGACGTTTATCATTTACATCAAACAAATTTATTCCAAAATCTTTACAATTTTTCCTTAAAGTATCAACTTGAATTTTAGACTCTTTATCAGAAATGCCTTTTGTTCTATCAGTTGTTGGAACATTGTGATCCGGAACTGCTAAAGTAAGTTCAGGTTTTCTTACTTTTCTACCTTGAATTCTTAATCCCTCAAATGCTTGGGGGCTGGTAACCTCGTGTACAAGATGTCTGTCGACATAAAGCAGAGCAGTTCCATCGCTATCTTGATGAACAAGGTGGTCGTCCCAAATTTTATCGTAAAGAGTTTTCGGCATATGAGAATATTATTTTTTAGTTTTATTCTCAGCTTCCAATTTTTTATCAGAAGTCTGTTTTTTAACTTTTGATACTTCGGTTTTTTTTTCGTCGGTCAATTTCTCTGTTTTAATGTTTTCTTCAGATGCTATATTCTCAGAGGCTTTTGTAGGTTCTGGAACAACATCGATACCGATCTTTTTTTTAATTTTTTCAGCAATTCTCGCTGATTTGCCTTTTCTATCTCTTAAATAATATAATTTTGCTCTTCTTACTTTTCCGGATCTTACAATTTTAATAGAGCTCACATTGGGACTGTAAAGTGCAAAAGTTCTTTCTACACCTTCACCAAAAGAAATTTTTCTAACTGTAAATGAGGAATTTATATCTCTGTTTTTCTTAGCTATACAAACGCCTTCAAAATATTGAATTCTTTCTCTTTTTCCCTCAATGATTTTTACACCTACTTTAATTGTGTCACCAGGAGAAAAATCTGCAATCTTTTTTGAAGAGACAATTTTTTTTACAGCTTCTTTATTAATATCTTCTATATTTTTCATTGTTTTTTAGTTTTTAAATATTTTTCCCAAAGATCTGGTCTCTGGCGACGTGTTATATCCTCTGATTGAGATAAACGCCAGCTTTTAATTTTCGCATGATCGCCTGAAAATAGGACTTCTGGAACGCTTTTACCTTCCCAAACTTTAGGTTTTGTAAATTGAGGGTACTCCAAAAGACAATTTTCAAAAGTTTCATCTTTTACAGAGTTTTTATTTCCTAGCACACCTGGAATAAGTCTTAAAACTGAGTCTAATAATACTAACGCAGCAGTTTCGCCACCAGATAAAACATAATCACCTATACTTATTTCCTCAATGTTTCTAGTCGATAACAAACGATCGTCTATTCCTTCAAAGTGACCACAAATTAAATTTATGCCATTTAGTTTGCTTAAAGAGTTAGCATAATTTTGGTTAAATTTTTTACCTTTTGGAGATAAATAAAAAATTTTGTCCCCTTCGGAAATATTTCCATCTAAAGATTTTGCTACTACATCAGGCTTCATTAACATTCCACTTCCCCCACCAAATACGGTGTCATCTACGGTTTTATGTTTATCATCAGCGTAGTCTCTTATATTTACAGTTTTTAAATTCCATAAACCTTTGCTCATGGCTTTGCCATATATTCCC
>MDTD01101816.1_pt1 | contig 12841 bp, 12 predicted proteins | sample 811221 | NCBI WGS metagenome assembly MDTD01 (sample SAMN05326646, study PRJNA326480) | marine metagenome | isolation source: seawater | place: Pacific Ocean: South West | collected 2011 | reverse complement strand
GTTTGTACCATTGTCTCATAACGAACTCTGGAGCCTTGATTATAAACATAGCGTGTTGGTGTCTAAATGGTGAATGGTGTTTGTGTTTGATTAAGAACCTAGATAACTTTCTATCCTTGTCTTCAAAAGTATCACTAAAACCATCAAATGATACACGAGCCGCGTTTACTGGGGTTAAGTCATCACCGAGTGAATCTACAACCTCAATGTATCCTTTGTCTAATACATCTATTTTCATAATATAACCTTTTATTTACTAACTATAAGTATCACTATTTTTTCAGACGACTTAATTTATTTTCCAAGTCATCTCTTGAATCTTTTGGTGGTCTCCAAAGTTGTAAAGGAAATAAGATATTAGATATTTGTGGGTAATCTCTCTCTAATTCCCTAATTGTTCTACTATTCTTTAGTTCAACATCCGATTTTAATCCTGATATTACCCAATCCACGTCAAAGTACACAAATAAATTATTTTGGTCATTGTAAGAATCCTCAGTTATCTCGAATATGGGTTTAGTGATATCATTGGCTACTCTAGTAAAATATCTTTTTATCTCACCCAACTCATAATCACTATCACTAAGTGAAACACCGACATTACGCGGATACTCTTGTTTAGTGTTTGAGGTAAGTTGAGAGTATTGAAAGAATATAGAATCGTTTATATACTTTCTGATTACCCTTGAGTTATTACTACTTGGTATTCCAGTTAAAAACACTTGGTCTTTATTTTCCGTGTAATAAACACTATAAACTAAATTTTCTCTAACATTACCTAGTGTATCATCATAGTAAAATTCTTTACGTTTGGTTCTTAACCCTTGTATCACCCTCTCAGAACCATTTTTTATATTAATTATTTGTTGTTTACTAGCCACTAATCCCCTCCAAATATTCCCTTTGTGCTGGTGTTAGTTGACCATTAGTGTTTAAAATATCTCTAGCTCTAGAAGCGTCATCTGGAAACTTTTCTTGATTTCGTTGGTCAAGTAATACTTGTACTTCCTCTTTTAATTGTTTTAGGTTACTTCTTGATTTTGACTCTTTAAATCTCTCTAATATTTCTAACTTTTCAAGTTCTTCTTGTGTGGTTGTCATCTTTACAGTTCTGTCGAGTGTACTTCTCATTTTGCCTGAAAGACTAACCGACCAACCAGAGGAATCGACCTTGTGATTTACGTCAAATATTTGAAATATGGAAACTTTTTTATAATTCTCTGGTAGATATGATGAATGAAATGAGTTACCTGGAAAAATACCACCTATCCCATCTATCTCTAACTCTAAACCTAGTGGTAACACTAAAGGTTGTTGATTATCACTCACCGCTATAGTTTTATTTCTAGTCCTATTCATGGTATCGTAGCTCATGGAATCCATCCACTCATCTTTTAATTGAAAAAAAGTTAAACCGTCTTGTTCAACTTTTCTAAATTGTTGACCATATAAACTTAAAAAATTTGATTTTACCTTTTTGCGTCCACCTATTTTAACCATACTTACATTATTCTCACCAAAATTTTCAATTTCTTGAAATGCTTTAGAACCACCAGGTGTGTTTAACAAATCCTCTAAAGTTGGTATAGCGGCTCTACTAGATATACGTTTTTCTACGTCAGTTGAATATTTAGACTGTTCAGCGAAAGCGGTTTTTTTCTCCACTTCTTCCTCTTTTTTCTCTTGACTTACTTTTAGAAACTTTTCATTTTTAATAAACCAATTAAAAATATCGTCGTCTGAACCCTTACTAGTAAAACCAAAGTCGTCACTTTCAGCACCTATTTTTCTCATTCTCTCATCGTATAAAGCTATTCTAACCTCAGGTGTTTTATTCTCTGGTTCACCAGCGTCCATTGATGATTGTGCATTAGTAGCATCATCTACAGTTTCTGGTGGAGTATCTCCAGCGGTTCTGATTGGATTTGAACCAGCTCCATACATAGCAGTTACAGCTAAAGAACTAGGTATCGTACAACTAATATTTTGTGATTTTACAAAACTATCATGTCTCCAAGTTGGGAAAAAGAAAACACCATTTTTTTTCACTTCACCCCCAATAAAAGTGCTTCTTGTAGTTGGTAAATCACTTAACGCACTATCTACGGGTATATCTTTATCTGGAAGTTTTTTAGTAATTTGTTGGTCTATGATAGCTACCCTATTTGGTTCCGTGGGAGAACCTTGAGTTGTGAAACTCCAAAACTGTATATCCTCGTTTATTATCCTAAACAGTTCATCTAAAGCTTGCTCAACGTTTATACTCTCACTAAAACTAATATTCTCAGACACCCCAAAGGCTTTTTTAATTGCTTCGGTTGATATCAACATATTTCTTAGATAACCTCGTTCACCAACTATTGGTATTTCAATTTCTCTTTCATCTCTCCTTGTGCTTTTATATTTTTCATTTTTTGTTTTTTTAACTTTAGGGCCGAACAAAAGATATTTTCTCTTAGTTGTATATTCAACAACCCTCGTCTTTGTCTCAGTTATGAAATCAACCACCGTCCGTTTCTCAACCTCATTTCCTGCATCAAATTTTTTAAAATTTTGATTCACAATATTAGCTAGTCCTCGTAACACGTCATCATCACCGTCTAATTTTATATTTGGTTTGTATCCATCAGCGGTTGGTGAGTCTGGTTTACCAGGTTTTGTGAAACTAAATTGACCTGGCAATAGGTATTTACTCGTATTAGAGGTTCTTAATCTGGGATGGTTTCTAATCTTCACACTCTCATATTCATCAGATTCTACCCCATCGATATCTGTCACTGGTTGAACCGACCTTAGATAAGAGATTATACGACCTTCCTCGTCCACCAAAGTTGTAAACTTAGACAGTATATTATCTTCAAACCATCCCCAACGCACCCAAGATTTTATCGGTTTCTTGGCAAGTTTTTCTGTAGTCATTCCTCGAGCTCCAGTTCTTATCCTGCTTGTTATTTGTGTAATCCACTCGTTATTTTTATAATAAAGATAATTTGTACTAGTACCAACTTGTTGTTGTTTTACATCATCTTCTTTTATTTTTGATATTATATATAAGTCAATATTTTGTATGAATGTTTTTAGTGAGGTTGAAAAATCTAAAACTTGTACTAACTCTCCGTCAGTTTTTTCTTTAATTTCTTCCTTATTGTCCGTAGAACTAACGTTAGTTCTAATTGTAGATTTTATAGATTTATTATTAGGTTGTGCTGTGGTTATAGTGCTATCACCCATAGAAATTAAGGTCGTTGTACAATCAAAAGCTCCATCCTCCCTTGATGAGTATTCAAAATTAGTAACTATACCGACCATAGCATCAAAATCACCATTTCCACGTAATATTTGATTTTTATAATCCGCATATATATCGTTTTTAATACCCTTTTTATTTATAAAGGATGGTAGTCTTGAAAGAGATTCTTTTCCATAAGACCAACCCCATTCTAATAGTATGGTTTTACCTAGTGATAAAAAGTGTGGTGTCAGTCGTTCAAGGTCTTCAAATGACCAAACAGTCCAACTTATTGTAGCTTCCCTTAGTGCTCGTAAACCACCCTTAAATTTAACATCTATATTTTTTAAACCTGGTATTGGCCTTCTACTAGAACCAGTATAAAGTTCGTTGTAACCCTCTTTAATCGTACCGTCTTCATTTATCTCACCACCCATTAAAATGACAGGGTTTTTCAGAGATGAACACATTTTTATGAATGGAACTCTAACGGCTAGATTGTTATGAGTCAAACCACCAAGACTAACTGGTTTATTAGGTGAATTATTCTCTCTACCCAACAATTTCATTTTCTCAAACATTTTTTGTTGAATATTTTTTGCTATTGGTGTTAAATCAATCATAACCTAACCGTATCTATTTAAATCATTAAAATTCTCTATTATTTCTTGAACGTTACCTGGAATTCTAATAACCTCTCCTAGTGGTAAAGCAACTTTTCCTTTAATACCATTAGCTTTAGCTATAATCCACCAAAGTGATATGTCACCGTAATAATTATGTGCTAAACTATCAATCCTATCACCATCTTTAGGTGTTATAAAAACATCATCATCTGATAATGGTATAGAGGGATAATATGTGGTTGTGTAAACAGTTTTACCAGAATTATCCTTTTTGGTTCTAGTTGTTTTGTACCTCATCTACAACCCTTTCGTAAATTTTTTAATGGTAGATGAATCTAATTTTGAAACATTAGCTAATTTATTTTTTAGTTCACTAACATCAGTTAATTGAGCTAGTAAACTGAGTTTGTAATCAGATTGTTGTATCCAAGGAGCTTCATAATGTTTCTGATTTTTAGCTGGTAGTCTCTCACCAACATAAGTGAAGTTACAAGCGGCTTGGATATATTTTGGTAACTTACACCATGTAGTTTCCCAAGTACCAGTGTCTTGTACCGTGTAACTTAGATTTGATATGTAACCATATGTATTTTTATACATATCACCAATAGTTAATTTACAAAAAGGTGCTATCATAGATTGTCCACCAAAACCTTGAGCCGTCCAATCAGGATATGTTAGTCCAGCTAGATAATTCATCTTTTCCCACAGTAATACTAATTCTTGGTCTGATTTTGGGTAAACATCAAATGTAAAACTTATCTCACGTTGTGTACCTTGATAAACATAAACATTATCTGGTCTTCCAACGTATCTCTCTGATGAATACTCAGGTGAAAAGGTATCCGTAATTCCACTTAATATTGCTCTGAATACAATTAAATTTCCATCACCATCTTCAAATCTAAATGGTATAAAATCTAATGTTTCCTCATCTTTTCCGTTGTATTTAGCTTCCTCTCTTTTACCATAAGGAATCATGTTAACAGGGTCTACACCGAGATTATTAAAAGCGTTTACATCAAATTTAGATAGACCACGTTTATCTAATAAAGAATTATTAGCATTTTTGAGTAACTCAGCCGCTGTTTTTATATTGTCAGCTTGGTCTTCTACATTTCTTTTTATACTTTCTACAGTATTTGATACAGCTCCTTGTACGTTTTTTACAAAATTTGGTTTTTTAAATTTTGTTTTAATTTTAGATAATGTAAGTTTAGATGCTAAACCTAATGCTGGTACTTTTAAGCTAACATCACCTAACTGAATCAACTTAGGTGGTTTTGGTAAAGATAGAGATAATGCTAAATCAGAAATATATGAAGTGACCGTATCAAAATATCTTTTTAACTCTAATTCTGGGTCTAATGCGTATATTGATAGTCTAGTTACACCTGGTATACTAGCTAATGATTTTGGGTCATACGACTTTATGTTTTGTATTTTTTTTACTGAATCGTTTGTGATACCATATCTAACGTCAGTTCTAATACTTTGTGCATTTCTTTTAGTTAAAACACTTTGTTTAAGTAAAAAACCAGCTCCCTCTGGTGATATTAAAAACTTTCCAGTTCTTAATATACTATTTGCTCCAGCACCTAATAATTGATTTGGACTTCTACCCAACACAGCTCCACCGATACCATCAAGTAAACCACCAGCAAAATCTATAATTTGAGCTATAGTGTTGTTTTCAAATCCAGGCACACTTTCAATACCATTGAAACCTAAAGTATTTCCGACCTCTCTTATAACAAAGGGTTGGTCGAATCCAAATCTATTGTTTTGTCTGATACTTAGTCTGTCACCACTACTCTTAATTCTTGAATAATATTTATCTAAAAAATTATCTTTGTTGTGAATTTTTAATAATGGTGCTCCATTATTATTTACTGAGGATTCAAATGGGTCTCTATCACTATAAGGTAAACTAACGTTACCTCTTTTATCTAAAAAATTTGTTCTTGGAAAACCCTCTAATATAAAATCTGTTTGTTGTGGTGATTTGTTTAATATGAATCCCTTATTGAAATCATCTTTAAAAAAGTTAACACCAACGTTACTTTTAGTGGGAGTTTCTTTCTCAACATTTCTATCCACTTGTTCAAATGAATTTATTTGTGATAATACTGAATTTTCTGTTACTATTGACATTTTATTTTCTTGTTTCTAAAATAGTGTTAGTTTTGTTTTGAGCTGATAATTGGTTTTGAGCCGTGGTACTTAATATACCTAACTGTTCTATTGTTTTTTGAGCTGTATCTGTAACACCACTTACAGCGTCACCAGTGGCTGTGGTAGCCTGATTTCTAACTAGTCTTGATAATTGTTCTACGTTTAGACCAACACTTTCTGCTAAAGCTTTTCTCTGTACTACGTTTAATCGTGTAAATTCAGCTTCACCACCAACTTGTTTTTGTATTTCTTGTAGTAGTCCCTCTTGGTCTCCAGAAAGAGCTAATTGTCTAGCTCTGTCGAGATTTATTTGTCTACCAAGTAAAACAGAAGCTTCTAATTGTTTTTCAATACTTGTCTCAAAATCTAAAAGGTTTTCTGATATATTAGCTACATCACCTAGATTTAACCCTAATTTTCTAGCTTGAATAGCCGCTTGTAATATATTATCACCACCATCTTTAGCAAATTGAGCAAAGAACTCAGTATTACTAGCTAAATCTTTAAATACAGCTGATGGTATTTGTACCCCTAATCGTCTAACCTCATCCGCCGCTGATGATAAACTATTTACAAGTTCATCTCTTGATTCTGTAGAAACGGATTCAATAATAGATAATACTTTAGTGAATTCATCAGCCGTTGTACCAGTTTCAGCCGCTCCACGAGCTATATTTCTAATAAGTGAAACACTAGTATTATTTATACTTCCTAACTCGTTATTTATTGCAACAAAAGCTTGTCTTGTTTCTTCAGCCGTAAGTGACAACCCAAGTCCATTAAATTGTGCCAACTTCAGCTTACCCTCAATTAATGCAGCTTCTCCTCTTGAAACACCAAATTCCTTTGCTGTCTCTGATAACGCTTTATTTAATTTAATTACGGCAGATACGACACCAATTACTACAGCGGCTATGGCTAGTAATGGATTTGCCGCTAAAACAGTATTTACGGCTTTAGAAATGTTTTTAAATGTTTTAAGAAAACCAAGTTGGTCGTTTATTGATTCGGCTATTTCTTTATTTGCTTTTATAGCCCTTAAATATTGTTTTGATTGGTCTTTAGTGACTTGAAGACCTTGTTTATTTTTTGTTAATATACCCTTGTCTATGACATTTATGTCTTTTTTAAGACCAAATAGTTTAGCCGCAAATCCCCCTATCTCAGCTTCAGTATCCTTTAACTCATCTAGTATTTTTTTGGATTCTTCAACTAAGTCTCGTCTGGTCTTTAAATCATCTATAGAGTCTCTTGCCATTATTTACCTTTGTTATTATTTTGGTCTTGTGAAAAATTTAGTTATTGGGTCAACATCTTTACCTAAATCTTTTAAAGAGTCTTTTGTAGCTTTATCTTGTCTAGCACGTTCTTTGTCTCTTTCTTTTTCTTGAGCGGCTTTTTGTTTTTTAGTGTTAGCTCTTATTTGTTTTAGCATGGTTACTGCTCTTTTATGTGCTGGATGTTTTTTGTTTTTTAAGGCTGTTGATAATGATACTTCTTTTGTATTTCCCTCTTCGTCTTTATACTTTATTTTTTTCTTTGATTTCGTTTGACTAACTGTTTCAACTTCATTCACACCTTCTCGTGCTACCTTAGCACGCATTCGTTTTAAAGCTTGAAAATCACTTTCTTTTTTCTTAGAATCTTTTGCCTTTTTTTTCATATCCTTTTCAATCTTGTCTCTTATCTTTTGTAAGGCTTTGTAATCTTTTGCAAATTGAGGGTCTTTTTTAGCAAGATTTTGTATAGCTTTGTCTTGTGCTTTCTTAGCTACTGTAGCGAAGACTCTATCAAAGAATCCTTCAATAATTGATTGTTTAGATTTATTATTAGGCATTTATGTATCTCCATTTATGAAACATTGATTCATAAATAAATATTAAGGAACTATCTTTTTGAAATTTTTTGTTTATCCATTTCTTTTCTTAACTCTTTAGACTCGGTTTCATAAAAAGTTAACAATCTATTTAGATAAAAACTCCTTAGATACACTGGTAGGTTATACACTTCGTTAAAGGTAAATCCACCTTTAGAGTGTAATATTATTTGAAATATTTGCTCGTGTATTTGAGGTTTATAAGTTGGAGGAAGGCCAAAAAAATCGAACGGTGATTGGTATCACCACTTCGGTCTCCTTCCCCTCAGAATCTATAGCAGTAGCGTTCATGTCAATATCTGGTGTGATTGAATTAAGATATTTTCTGAACTCTAGTGAATCACGAGATAAAAATTCATTATCAACGAAATTATTAATATATGAAATTTCTGAGTTTCCATCAACAGAGGTGATAATATGTTTTAAACGAGTGGTCAACTCTGTGCTCTGTATTTTAGATATCTTTTCTCTAGCCTTTAACTCAGATTCAATTTTTTTCTCAATATGACCATCTGCTAGTTTAAAGGTTATTTTTCTTTTAGATGTGGGTAATTCAAACTCAAACTCATTTTTACCACGTTCAAAGTTTTTAAAATCCATATCTATTGCTTCTAATTTTGTTAAATCAGATTTATATTCTGTATCACGAAGATTAAATTCATAATCTTTTCCATAACCTAGTATTCTTGCGGCAATCATTATAGCGTTTTTATCACCTATTAATAAATCATCAACTTTAATATTTTTATCTACTATTAAAGACTCCAATAATTTATCTATAACAATTCCTTGTTCTATTAGATTTGTCGAGGTTAATATATCCTCTTCTTTTGCTGTCATATATTTTACTTCTACTTTACCACTTGATAATGGGTGGCCGTCAAAGTAAAAATACCCCTTTGATGGTAAATCTACCATCTCAGTAGGGAATTTGTAATCAGCCATAAATGACTCCTTTGTGAATTAAAATAATAACCACTTATAAATATAACCTTTTTACTTGATAACTAATTATTTTTTACCAGGTACTAATTTCTCTTTGATTGGTTTGAGAACTGCATCGAATAAAATATCATCATACTTAGTTGGTGTGAGTTTTACGATTTTTTCTAATGCGTAAAAAACAACCAAAACATATTCCCAATTTGCTACTAACCATTCACTCATTATTCTCTCCTTAGAATTGTAAGATTGCGTAATCGTATTGTAATGTTAGGGTGATTTCCGCTGGGTCACTTGAAGAGTAATCCATATCACCAAAATTTGCATTTTGAATATATGTACCTTTTAAAATCCACTCTTCAACAATATCTCCGACTGGTCCTAATAAATTAAAGGTAACATCTTTTTTGTAAAAATCTGAATAACCGTCTCTACCAGTAACAGACTCGTGTCCTAGTCTAATCCATTCTAACACGGCTTGTGCTCCACTTGGAACAACTGGGTCATACAATGTAATATCGATAGGTTGCCAAGCCGCTTTTCCTTTCACGTATCTTTTAACATTAATATGGTCTAAAACTATTTCTTCAAACTGAAGTTGAGGTCTATTCATAGCTTTGACTAGATAAGCTGGTATTCCTTCAATATACATGATGAACCTATTTTTAGTTTTCGGTTCAAACGGTGTAAACATAATTTCTGAAGGGTCTAAAGTAGCCATTCTTTATTCTCCTGTAAACAATTCTTTTATACTTCAATAATAAATATCATTTAATATAATTTTCGTTAAAAAACAAAAAACCCCCACCGAAGTGAGGGTTTTTCTATTGTCAGGATGACTTTACTACTTATTCTGGGAAAGTAGCTCCAGTTGGTTGAACAACAAAGTCTAATACTATAAACTCTGCAGTTCTTGTAGGTTGAATAAATATCTGACCTACTAATTGGTTTCTATCAACAACGTCTGGTGTATTGTTGGTGTCGTCCATCACCACTCTAAACGCACTTAATCCACTATTAGATTGAACTTGTTCTAAGAACGGATTAACAATATTTAAGAAACGATTTCTTAAAGCTTGTGTATTTTGTTCAAACACTAAGAATCTCGATGTTGATGCAATAAACTTACGGAGTCTAATCAACAATCTTCTTACGTTAATTCTATCTAATGCTGATGGTTTGGATTGTAATGTTTTTTGACCAAACACTACAACACCTTGACCTGGGAAACTAGCTATTGGATTGATTCTTGCTTCGTATAATTCATCTCTCTCAGCGTGAGTCAATCTTGTTTTAGCTTCAGTTACACTTGTCAATCCACCACGATTTAAACCAGCGGGAGCGAACCACTCATGAGCTACAGCATCGGTGTTTGATATTACACCAGCTATAACTACTGACGGTGGTACAAATACTGGTCTTGTGGTATCTCTGTCTAGAATTTTAACCCATGGATAATAAGTTCCAACAAAGTTAGTATCTAAGGTCTTAACGGTATTAACCACGGTTTGAATCGTATCATCTAAACCAGTGGAATCCATTATATAAAAAGTGTCAGCTCTAGCTTCCATCTTAGATATAGCGTGGTTTGTTACTGTAGAGTGTAATCCGTGAATAACACCAGGTGTTACTAACAAATTAATATCAAACTCATCAGGATTACTAATTGAGTTAATAGCTCTCTTATACGCTACAGAACCACTTGCGGTGGCATTTGATAAGTTAAATCCCATCGTGTTGTTAGCAGTTATATTAGTACCTGTTTTAAATTCTCTAGCTGGGTTCTGACCATCAAATCCAAATTGAAATGGAACTATAAACTTTCTCTGACCTATAGCTGATAGAGATAGTGTTATTTTTTCACTAGCGTCTGAAAATGTTGACCCTAATGCACTAGCGTCAGCGTTACCATTAAAGTCTTCAAGTGACATGGTTACATTGTTACCATTACCTGAACCCACTGGAATTGGAGCTAAGTACTGAATGTTATCGTCTTTAATAAAATCACTAATTAAATCAATACCAAAAGCTACACTTGAATCAAAAGTACCATTTACATTTGTTTGGTCTGTTTTGAATTGAACAGCTGGTATTTCTGTAGTACCAGGAACTGGGTTTCTTAATTTATCGTGACCCATTGGAACTACACTTTTTGGATATTTAAACACTCCATCAACTACCATGTCAGCAAAATCACCAACACGAATAAACTTACTGATATTTGGAAAATCACCAAAATTAGTTAACTTTCCATTTGAGTCAATTTGAGTCCATCTATCACCAATACGTTTAGCGAAGAAATTAGGTGAAGCTGGGTCAAGTGTTAAGTTATCATATTGTTCTAAGATTGTCTCATCACCATGTTTAATTACTTGTACTGAAAAAGTACCAAAGTCAGAACCAGCTATATCAGTATCTGGTTTTATATCCAATATTTTAGTTTTAAACGTCGTATTTACGTCAGTTCCATGAGAACGAGTATAAATTCTAAACAAAGAATATCTTGTACTATTTATGAGTTGTGATTGTATTACTGGTGATTGACCAAATTGAAAATCTTTGTTACCTGTAAATGTTTGAGCATTACCTGAAGAATCAAAATTTGTTGAACCCTCAAAGTTTAATCTATTATTACCAGTGTTACCTACTGTCACGGACGCTGAAGCTGCACTATTTAGTGTTGAAGCTTTTTGTTTAAATAATTTGTATACATAAACAGAGGATGTGTTACCACCTGATTTAGTTGATTGTGGGTCTGAGGATATCACTTTATCAACAAAGTTAGCACTACTTGTAGTAAATGAAAGTGAGTAGGTTTCCGCGGTAACACCACTACCACTTACAATAAGTGTGAAACTTGAATTAGTGTTGTTAGCTTGATTACTACCACTTAATGCAGTTGCACTCAAATCTGCATCAGCTGCGGTACCCAATGAAGGTGCTAAAATAGCTAGTGATGAAGTAGCTCCTGTAGAAGCTTCGAATGAACCTAATCTAATTGAGTCTACTGTATATCCACCGAGTCCTAGTACCCTTACTATCGTAACCACACCAGCACTACGTAGATATTGTTCTACTGCATACGGTGTATAAAATCTACTATCCACTTCACCAAATACTTCTTCAAATTCTTGAAAAGATGTTATTTGAGTCGGAGTGAATGCTGGCCCTATTTTTGTTGGCCCTATTATTGCCGCTCCAATATCACTTATCCCTTGGGGAAGAAATGAAAGGTCTCTTTCACGAGTAAAGACACCAGGCGACACAATTCTTTCTGCCATAATTTTTCTCCTAAATTCCTAAAATAAAAAATTGATGTACTTATTCCCTTATAAGTATCATTTTAAAACTTGAAAGTAGTTATTTTAGGTAATTTTTTTACTTTTTATTGGGTGTGAAAACACCTGTGTCTGGGTCTAACTGTCCTTGACCGTACTTATTATTAAGAGTCTTTACAAAATCAGTTTCTCTCTGTTGAATCTTTTTATATTCATTTTCAAGAAAGGTCTGTCTTTCGTCAAGAGCGTCTAATTGTTGATTTAGTAGGATTCTTTGGACTGATAATTGACCTAGTTCAGATTGTTTTTCGGTATAACTATCTTGTAACCCACGAAGAGTTTTCATCTCTTCGTCTGTAAATTTAATCTGTTCTGACATTATTCTGTGATTGGGTTAAAAGTACCCTTTTCTAAGTTTACAGAACCTTTTCCATACTTAGACTCTAGTTTTTGTGCTAATTCAGTCTCTTTTTGTGAATTAGTACTAAGTTGTTGTTTTAATCTAGTCTCTTCATTTTCAAGGTTGATTTTTCTAACCGCTAAGTTACCAAGAGCTTGTTGAATAGCTTGGTTCATTTGTACTACATCTTGTAGTTGCTCTTTTTCACTTTCACTTAATGGAATATCAGATTGTATCTCTTCATTTGCCATAACTATGGTCTCCTATTATAACTTTGTTACTATAAGTATCAATTAAACAAGTATAACTTTATAT
>MDTD01145034.1_pt1 | contig 12842 bp, 11 predicted proteins | sample 811221 | NCBI WGS metagenome assembly MDTD01 (sample SAMN05326646, study PRJNA326480) | marine metagenome | isolation source: seawater | place: Pacific Ocean: South West | collected 2011 | reverse complement strand
TTAGGCCTTGTAGCTCAGTAGTAGAGCAGTACCCTGAAAAGGTATGTGTCGTAAGTGCGATTCTTACCAAGGCCACCACCCTGCAATTTATACACATCGATATTTTTAAATAAATTTGATAAAATTTTAAATGCTTAAAAATATAGGATTATTTTGGTTAAAAGATGACTTTAGACTTAAAAAAAATTTAGCATTAATAGAGGCTACGGAAAAACATGATAAAGTTGTAGTTTTTTATTTATATAAAAAACAAAAATTTGATAATCAAGAATCGCAAAGATGGTGGGTTGGAAAATCTTTAGAAGTGTTTAAGAAAAAATTATTAGAGTACAATATCAATTTAGAGATAATCAATGTAGAGACCTACAAATATTTTTTTGATAAGCTTTTCAAAAAAAAAAATTTTTCAATTTATTGGAATAAAACTTATGAACCAAACTATTTAAAATTCGATGAATATCTCTCTAAGAATTTCAAAAAAAATAAAATAAAATTTAATATTTTTAAAGGAAACATATTAAATGAAATAAATGAAATAAAAAAGGGAGATGGAACTCCTTTTAAGGTATTTACGCCCTATTGGAGAAATGCTGAAAAATTTTATTTAGAAAAAATCCCCTCAAAAGAAAAAAAAATTACTAAGTGTAATAAAGAAAACTCTTCTTTTTTTAAAAATACAATAAATGAAAAAGAAATTTATAAAGAAAATAATTGGTCCAAAAAATTTGAAAAATACTGGGACCCCAGCGAAGAAAACGCTTTAAAAGAACTTAAAAATTTTATTAAAGATAGAGTTGAAAAATATACTGAGTCAAGAAACTTTCCAAACTTAATTGGCACTTCTAAATTATCTCCTTATATCAAACACGGCCAAATACATGTTGAAACTATATGGGAAGAATGTAGTAAAATAAAAAAAAGAGGAGTGAGTAAATTTTTAGCTGAGATAGGATGGAGAGAATTTAACCACTCTTTAATAAATTTTTTTCCACATATGCTTAAAGGAAATTATTCGAAAAAATTTGACAAGTTTCCGTGGGAAAAAAATCATAGATTTTTAAATGCTTGGAAAAAAGGTTTAACTGGTTATCCAATAGTTGATGCTGGCATGAGAGAACTATATTCTACAGGCTGGATGCATAATAGAGTTAGAATGATCGTAGGATCTTTCCTAGTAAAACATTTGCTTATTAACTGGATTGAAGGTGAGAAGTATTTTAAAAATTGTCTTTTAGATTTTAATGATGCAAATAATGTTTCAGGCTGGCAATGGGTATCCGGTTCAGGAGCTGATGCAGCTCCATATTTCAGAATCTTTAATCCAATTTTACAAGGTGAAAAATTTGACAAGGAAGGTGAGTATGTAAAAAAATGGATTCCCGAATTAAAAAATGTTCCAAAAAAATATATTCACAGACCTTGGGAACTGAATGACAAGAATATTTTAAATTTAGGTAAAGATTATCCAAATCCAATCGTTGTTCATGAAAAAGCTAGAATAAAAGCGCTTAATGCTTTTAAAAAATTATAAACTTATATATTTCCATGACAAAACTTAAATTTTTTACCTGAACCACATGGACATTTATCGTTTCTTCCTACTTTTCTAAAATTATTATTTTCTTCATCCCCTTTTTTTTCAATATTTTTTTTTTCGTTCTCAGTTATGACAATATTTAAATTTAAAAGAAGTTTAATTAAGTCATTTTTAATTTTTGCCAACAGTCCTTCAAAAAGAATAAACGCCTCTTTTTTAAATTCAGAAAGTGGATCTTTTTGACCATATTGTCTAAGTCCTATCACTTGCCTTAATTGCTCAAGATATTGAAGATGCGATCTCCAGGAAAAATCAATTACTTGCAGAAAGATTTTCTTTTCTAATGATTTATTTTGTTCTTCACCTAAAATTTGAATTCTAGATTTTTGTTTTTCATCAAAAAGATTACGTATTTTTTTGTCAAAATCCTGCTTATTATATGAAGTTAATTTTGCCAGATCTTTATCGTTAATTGAATTTCCAGTAATATTTTTAATTTGAGTTAAGTATTTTTCATCGTTAGATTTTTTATATTTTTCAAGCGAAATATATAGGTCTTTAATTATCTCCTCAAAAAAATCATTTAATATTTTAATTATATCTCTCGCTTTTAAAATATTTAATCTTTGTGAAAATATTACCTGCCTTTGATCGTTCATTACATCATCAAATTTTATCAAAGTTTTTCTAATATCAAAGTTTCTTGTTTCCACCTTCTTTTGTGCTCTAGCCATAGCTTTATTTATCCAAGGATGATCAATTGACTCATTTTCTTTTAGCCCAAGTTTTTTAAGAATTCCATCAATAGACTCTCCTCCAAAAATTCTCATTAGTTCGTCCTGCAAGCTAATGAAAAAGATTGTTGATCCAGGATCGCCTTGCCTTCCAGATCTTCCCCTCAATTGATTATCAATTCTTCTGCTTTCATGTCTTTCTGTACCTATTATGCAAAGACCACCTAAATCTTTTACCTTAATTTCATTTTTCTTATAATCGACTAAATCGTTAATTTTACCATCATCTTTAAAATCTTTGTTTCCACCTAATTTAATATCTGTTCCTCTTCCAGCCATATTTGTGGCAATCGTTACAGCAAAAGTTTTACCAGCTTCTGCAATTATTTTTGCCTCTTTTTCATGTTGCTTAGCATTAAGAACATTATGTTTAATTTTTTTTTCATCTAAATATTTTGAAATTTTTTCAGATTTTTCTATACTCGTAGTTCCTACTAAAACTGGCTGACCTCTAGAATTACATTCAATAATTTTATTTGTAATCGCATTATATTTTTCTTTTTCAGTTCTAAAGATTTGATCGTTAAAGTCTTTTCTCATCATTTTTTTGTTTGTTGGGATTGATACCACACTCAATTTATAAATATCAAAAAATTCTTCGGACTCAGTCATAGCGGTTCCAGTCATACCTGCCAATCGCTCGTATAATCTAAAATAATTTTGATAAGTAATGGACGCCAAAGTTTGATTTTCACCCTCGATAGTAACATTTTCTTTTGCCTCTATAGCTTGATGTAAGCCATCAGAAAATCTTCTTCCCCCCATTACTCTTCCAGTAAATTCATCAATTATTTGAACTTTTCCATTTCTTACAATGTAGTCAGTATCTTTTCTAAAAATTAAATTTGCTTTTAAAGCCTGGTTTGTATGATGCACTAGTTCTAGATTTTCTGGATCATAAAAATTTCCGTTTTTTAAAATATTTTTTTGTAAAGCGAGTTTTTCTACTTTATCTACACCTCTGTCAGTCAGAATCACATTTTTATTTTTTTCATCTAGTTCATAATCTTCTTTTTGTAATTTTTTAATAAATTCATTAGATGTGTTATAAAGTGTAGTTTTGTCTTCAAGTTTGCCAGAAATAATTAATGGTGTTCTAGACTCATCAATAAGTATACTATCAACTTCATCCACAATACAAAAGTTGTGACTTCTTTGAACCATTTCACCTAGGTCATATTTCATATTGTCTCTCAAATAATCAAACCCAAGTTCATTATTGGTCGCGTAGGTAATATCACAAGAGTAATTTTTCTGTCTCTCAAAATCTTGCAAATTATTAGTTATACATCCAGTAGATAAACCTAAATAATCAAAAACTCTTCCCATCCAAGCCGAATCTCTTTGTGCTAAATAATCGTTAACAGTAACAATATGGACACCTTTACCCGATAATGAATTTAAATAAGCAGGTAAAGTTGAAACTAATGTTTTTCCTTCCCCAGTTTTCATTTCTGCAATCTTTCCTTTATGAAGAATTAAACCGCCTGCTAATTGCACATCATAGTGTCTTTCTCCTAGAGTTCTTTTCGCAGCTTCCCTTACCAAAGCAAAACTTTCAGGTATTATGTCATCTAATTTTATTGAACCATTTTGAACATTTTTTTTAAAATTGGCAGTTTTTTCTTTTATTTGACTTTCAGATAAAGATTTAATCTCATTTTCTTTATTATTTATAGCTAAAATTAAATTTTGAATTTTATCTAATTCTTGTTGATTAGAGCTTTTAAATATCTTACTAAAAGTCCTTGTAAATAAATTCATTATATCTCTATATATGTATTAATAATTTAAATTAAATAGCAATTATGACAATAAACATCAAAAATTTCCTTAACGATAAATCAAAATTATCTAAGATGGGAGAGTTTCAAAATTTGAAGCAAATAGAGGGTTTGGAGATGTCCTCTATTTCCGCGGACTTATACAATGATGGTAGAGATGATCTTGCTTTATTTTACTTCAGCAAAGGAGCAAATTACGCGTCGCTTTATACAACTAATAGCATCACATCTGAATATATTCCTTGGAATAATAATTCACATAAAAAAGTGATTAAAGGTCTTTTAGTGAACACAAAAAACGCTAATACTTTTACAGGCAAACAAGGTAAGGATAGTATTGATACTTTAGCAAAAAATTTATCTAGAATATTAACGATAAAAGAGTCAAAATCTAAAAAAGGTACTACCGAAACAATCAAAATAAAAGATTTAATATTTGCTTCTACTGGAGTAATAGGCGAGGAGTTTCCAGCTGAGAAGATTAAAGAAAGATTACCTGACCTTGTTGAAAAATTGAGAACTGATCATAATAAAATGTACTGGTTAAAAATAGCTTCAGCTATTATGACTACTGATACAAAACCCAAAGTAGCTTATGAAGAAATAATTGTTGGTGACGAACTTATAAGAATTTGCGGAATTGCAAAAGGATCTGGAATGATTGCTCCTAACCTGGCTACGATGTTGTCATTTATATTTACTAATGCTGATATTAATTCAAATTTATTAAAGACTCTTTTGAAAAGAGCAGTATCAAATTCTTTTAATGCAATTACAGTGGATAGCGATCAGTCTACTAATGACATGGTTTCAATTTTTTCTACAAGAGCACTTAAAATTGGTGAGAATTTATCGTTAAATGATAAAGTGATTCAAAAATTTGAATTAGCTTTAAAAAAATTGTGTTTGAATTTAGCTAAACAAATAGTCGTTGATGGGGAAGGAGCAAAAAAGTTTTTAACTATAAGCGTTATAAATGCAAAATCTTTAGGTAGCGCAAAAAAAATTGCTTTTTCAATTGCTAATTCACCATTAGTAAAGACCGCTGTCGCCGGCGAAGATCCAAATTGGGGAAGAATATTAATGGGGATAGGAAAGTCTGGAGAGGTAGTAGATCCGAGAAAATTAAAGATTAAGATTGGAAATATGACTGTAGCTGAAAATGGCAAAATATCCGATAGCTATGACGAGGAAAAATTAAAAGAATATATGAAATGGGACTCAGTAGAAATTGAGATTAATTTAAAATTAGGCAATGATGCCTTTAAATGTTTTACATGTGATTTTACACATGATTATATAGATATCAATGCGGACTACAGAAATTAGTTATGATTAAGTATAATTTAAAATGCAATAATCAACATGAGTTTGAAAGCTGGTTTGCGGATTCAAAAGAATTTGAAAAATTGTATAAAAAAAATTGTTAGAATGTATATTTTGCAATTCAAGAATAATTTCTAAGTCAATTATGGCGCCTATGTTGTCTGTTTCAAAAAATAGAAATAATAACGAATTTCAAATCAATGAGAATTCATTAAAGATTGAAAAACAAAAACTGATTAAATTAAGAAGTTTTATTGAAAAAAATTTTGAATACGTTGGAAAAGATTTTAGTAAAAAAGTAAGAGAAATTTATTATGATAAGAAAAATAAAAAAACAATTTATGGAATTACATCACCCGAGGAAAGGGAAGAGTTAAAAGAAGAGGGAATAGACTTATTGAGTATTCCCTGGGTTGATAAAGACAATTAAATTTTAGTACTACAGAAGATATAATTAACCGAGAGGTTATCTGACTTTTTCCATTTATTTAAAATTGGATTAAACTCTAAACCTTTAGTATCAATGGTTTTAAAATTTCTATTTGTCAGAAGTTTTTCCAGCTCTTCAGGTTTAATAAACTTATTCCAATCATGAGTTCCAATCGGTAACCATCTTAATATATATTCTGCGCCTATTATTGCTTTTATATAAGATGTCAAAGTTCTATTAAGCGTAGCTGTAAACATAATACCATTCTTTTTAAGTAATTTATAACATGAATCTAAATATAAGTTTACATTTTCCACATGTTCAATTATTTCAAGGTTTAGTATAACATCAAATTTTTCAAATTCTTTAAGTTGCTCTGGAGATTTATTAATATATTGTATATCTAAATTATTTTTCTTAGCATGCAATTGGGCTATCTTTATATTTTTTTCAGAGGCATCTATTCCAGTAACTTTTCCTCCTAACCTTGCCATAGGCTCACTTATTAATCCTCCTCCACATCCAATATCAAGTATGTTTAAACTTTTAAGAAAATTATTTTTTGTGAGATCAATATTATAATGTTGTTTTATATTTTCAGTAATATATTCGATCCTAATAGGGTTGAACATGTGAAGTGGTTTAAATTTACCTTTTACATCCCACCATTCATCAGCCAGATCTGAAAACTTTTGAATTTCTTCTTTATTTATAGTAGTCATGTCATTAATTTAACAAATTAATATCATTATATTCTTAAAAATATATATTAAAATCAAAAATGTTAAAAAAAGTATTAAAGTTTGGCGGTACGTCTGTTGGAACGGTAGAAAGAATTCAACATGTGGCAAAGATAATCAAAAAAGAACATGACGCGGGAAATAAAATTATTGTTGTTGTCTCTGCAATGGCAGGACAAACTAACGATTTGATAAAACTATCTCAGTCAATAACAGATGATTTTAATAAAAGAGAACTTGATGTTTTACTTTCTACTGGAGAACAAGTTACGTGTGCTTTGCTTGCAGGCGCTTTACTAAAATTAGATATAAAAGCTAAATCTTGGTTAAATTGGCAAATACCAATTTTAACTGACGGCGAGCATACCAATTCAAGAATCATTAATATTAATGTCTCAAAAATAAATGATTTTATACATAAAGGTGTAGCGGTTGTTCCCGGATTTCAAGGAATATCAAAAGATGGTGAAATTACTACAATTGGACGCGGTGGTTCAGATGCATCAGCAGTTGCTTTTGCTAAATTATTTAATGCTGACACATGCGAAATATATACTGATGTTGATGGTGTTTTTTCTTCTGATCCAAATAAAATTCCTGTTGCAAAAAAAATTGATCAGATATCTTACGATGAGATGTTAGAACTATCTTCACTGGGTGCCAAAGTAATGCAATCCTCTGCAGTACAAACTGCAATGATGTATGATATTCCGTTACAAGTGAGATCAACTTTTACAGATAGAAAAGGCACAAATATATTTGATCAAGAAAACATAGATTACTCTAAAAGTGTTACTGGGGTAGCTTACTCAAAAGATGATGCTAAAATTACATTAATTGGTGTTGAAGATAAACCTGGTGTTGCAGCAAATATTTTTGAACCTCTTAATAAAGCGCAAATTAATGTTGATATGGTAATACAAAATATTTCTTCAGATCAACAAACTACAGATATAACATTTACAATTAAAAGGGATGATCTTTTAAAGACTAAAGAAATTTTGAGTAATAATAAAAAAATTAAATACAAAAATATCACGCATAATGATAGGGTAGCTAAAGTTTCAATAGTTGGCGCTGGAATGGTTTCGACTCCAGGTGTAACCTATAAGATGTTTAGAGCGCTAGCTGATGATAATATAAATATTTTGGCTATTTCTACATCTGAAATTAAATTATCTGTTATAATAAATGAAGAAAAAACTTTAAATGCTGTAAAAAAATTACATACTATTTTTGAGTTAGATTAATGCAAATTCGACCCCATAGAATAATTAATAGGAAAAAAACCAAAGAAATAAAAGTTGGTAAAGTTTCTGTTGGAGGATCTTCACAAATTACTGTTCAATCAATGACTAATACTTTAACCACTGACGTTAAAAATACCGTTAAACAAATCAAAGGATTGGAAGAAGCAGGAGCTGACATTGTAAGAGTGTCGTGCCCAGATGAAAATTCAACAAAATCCTTAAAAGAGATTATTAAAAACGTTAATGTTCCAATAGTAGCCGATATACATTTTCATTATAAAAGAGCAATAGAGGCTGCACAAGCTGGAGCGAGTTGCCTGAGAATTAACCCTGGCAATATAGGCTCTAAAGAAAGAGTTTTAGAAGTAGTGAAGGCTGCAAAGGACAACAATTGTTCATTAAGAATTGGTGTTAATGCTGGTTCACTTGATAAATCTTTATTAGAAAAATATAAAGAACCTTGCCCTGAAGCTTTAGTGGAAAGTGCTAAAAAAAATATAAAATTATTAGAGGACAACAACTTTTTTAATTTTAAAATAAGCGTAAAGTCTTCAGATATATTTTTAACTGTTAAAGCATATCAACAGTTGTCAAATGATTGTGATTATCCACTTCATTTAGGAGTCACTGAAGCCGGAGGTTTGTTTAGCGGAAGTATAAAATCCTCAATTGGGATAGGTCAACTTTTAATGGAGGGTATAGGTGATACGATTAGAGTTTCACTATCCTCAGATCCCGTAGACGAAGTTAAAGCTGGTTATGAAATTCTTAAATCACTAGGTATTCGCTCAAGAGGGGTAAACATAATTTCATGCCCTTCATGTGCTCGCCAAGCTTTTCCTGTCATTGAGACAGTGAAAAAATTAGAAAAAAAACTTGCTCATATAAAAAAACCCATAAATCTTTCTATAATTGGTTGTGTTGTCAATGGCCCAGGTGAAGCTTCTCAAACAGAAATCGGCTTAACTGGTGGTGGACAAGATAGTAATCTCTTATATTTGTCAGGGCTTCCCCATACAAAAGTTGCTAATTCAGATATAATAAACAAAGTTGTTCAATTAGTCGAAGCAAAAGTTAAAGAATTAGATTAATGATACCTTTACAGAAAGTAAAAGATATAATTACAAAACATAACGATCTAGAAAAAGAACTATCATCAGGAAAAATTGAACCGAAACTTTATGCGAAAAAATCAAAAGAATATTCTAATCTTGAAAATATTATTTTGACAGCAAAACAATATTTAAATTTTGATAATGAAAAAAAAGATTTAGAGCAAATTCTTCACGATAAAAATAATGATGTTGAAATGATTGAAATGGCAAAAAAAGATCTAAGTGAAATGGAAAATAAAAAAGTCAAATTTGAGAATAAATTAAAGATTTTTCTCTTACCTAAAGATGAAGATGATGATAAAAATGCTATTGTGGAGATAAGAGCTGGAACTGGGGGTTTGGAAGCCTCGCTATTTTGCGCTGATCTATTTAGGATGTATGAAAAAGTCTGTTCAAAAAAAAAATGGCAAATTGAAATTATTAATATTTCAAAAAGTGAGGCAGGTGGGTTTAAAGAGGTAATATTCTTAGTTAATGGAAATGATATTTATTCTTATTTAAAGTATGAATCTGGTGTTCATCGTGTGCAGCGGATACCGAAAACTGAAACTCAAGGCAGAGTTCATACCTCAGCAGCCACAGTAGCGGTCCTTCCTGAAGCAGAAGAAGTAGATATCCAAATAAAAGATACTGATTTAAGAATAGATGTTTTTAGAGCGGGTGGCCCAGGAGGTCAGTCAGTAAATACTACTGACAGTGCAGTGAGAATAACGCATATACCTAGTGGAGTAGTAGTCAGTCAACAGGATGAAAAATCTCAACATAAAAACAAAGCAAAAGCACTCAAGATCTTAAGATCAAGGGTTTATGAGTCGGAAAAGAGAAAAAGGGATCAAGAAAGATCAAGCAATAGGAGAAGTCAAATAGGCTCTGGTGACCGATCAGAGAGAATTAGGACATATAATTTTCCACAGGGCAGAGTAACAGATCACAGAATAAATCTAACACTTCATAAACTTGAAGAATTTTTAAGTGGAGAAATTCACGAGGAAATGAACGAGCAGCTTAGACTGAAAGAACAAAATTTAAAACTTGAGAGCCTTTAAAATGAACACTTTAGAACTTTTAAATTCTGGATCATTCAAATTACAAAAACTAAGAATTGAAACTCACAGATTAGACGCTGAAATTTTACTTTCCAAAGTTCTTAATAAAAAAAGAGAGCAAATTTTAATTAAATTAAACCAAGATATGAAAAATAAAGAAATCTTGGAATTTAATAAGTTAATTAAAAGGAGAATTTTTAAAGAACCAGTTGCTTATATTGTGGGAGAAAAAGAGTTTTGGAGTAAGAAGTTTAAGGTAAATAAAAATACATTAATACCAAGGCCAGAAACAGAGCTGCTTGTAGAATATTTAATTAAAATTTATAAAAATAAAAAAATTTCTTTAATGGATGTAGGAACAGGTTCAGGCTGCATTTTAATAAGTTTACTAAGTGAACTATCAAATTGTTCTGGGATAGGAGTAGATATTTCAAGTGATGCAATTAAAATTGCAAAAGAAAATGCAATTTTACACAAAGTTGAAAATAGAGCTAAGTTTTTTAATAGATCTATAATGAAAATGAATAATTGCAAATTTGACTTACTTGTCTCAAATCCACCTTATATTGATAGAAAAAATATTAAAAATCTAGATGATGGCATTAAGAAACATGAACCACTTGTTGCACTTGATGGTGGAAATGATGGGCTTGACGTAATTAAAAAAGTTATCTACAAAGCAAAAGAAATCTTAAAAATTAATGGCAGGCTCGCTTTAGAAATAGGTAATAGGCAGAGCAAAGAAGTTTCAAAAGAACTTAAGAATAACAACTTTAAAATAGAGCAAAATATTAAAGATTATAATTGTAATACAAGGTGTTTTATATCAACATTATTAAAATAATATTAAAATGAACAACAACAGAAGAAGAAATTTTAGAAATAGACCTCAAAAGAGTAATTTTTTAAGAAGAAGAAATGGCTCCAATAGCTCTAGCTCATTTAGTAATGGGAATATAAATTTTAATAGGAATGGATCTATGAACAACTCACACAATGTTGAAAAAACAATGCAAAAATTTCAGCAGTTAGCCAAAGACGCTCAAAGTAATGGAGATCCAGTTTTAGCTCAAAATTACCTTCAGCACGCTGATCATTATTTAAGAAGACTAAATGAATTACAAGAAAAGAAAGAAAACTTTATTGATAAAGAAAAAATTACAGAGGACTCAACATCACAAGAAAAATTATTAGAAAAAAAACTATCTTAGGGTTTACCTTAGTTCAGATAATTTTAAATCAATTTTTATTCTCTTTATTTCAAATTCCTTCCTAGCCTCTCCTTTTAAAATCTTACCTGATGGCAACTTTAGTTTTTGGGAATTTACTTTCTTTCCATTTACAATTACTTCGTAGTGAAGATGTGGACCAGTTGATAATCCTGTTGATCCTACATATCCTATAACTTGACCTTGTTTTACTTTTCTACCTTCTTTAATTCCCTTAGCAAAGGACTTCATGTGTGCGTAAATAGTTTCGTAAGTCGAGTTATGTTTTATCTTAACGCAATTTCCACCACCTCCACACCATCTAGCTCGAGTAACAGTTCCGGACCCAGAAGCCATTATAGGCGTTCCACTAGGAGCAGCAAAATCTGTTCCACGATGCATTTTATTATATCCTAAGATTGGATGTTTTCTCATTCCATAAGAGGAAGATAAACGTGCACCGTTAATCGGGGTTTTCATCAAAGATTTTGTTATACTTTTACCTTTTATATCGTAATACTCTTCGTCATTTTTGTACTCAAAATTATAAAGATTAATTTCTTCACCATTTACAAACATAGATGCGTAAATTATTTTACCTGTATCCCTCACTTTATTATTATCGTCTATAAATTTTTCGTAATATATTTCAAACCAATCTCCTTTTCGAATATCTCTTTGAAAATCAACCTCAAAACCAAAAATTCTTGCAAACTCTACGATTATGTTTGGTTCTATGTCCGCTTCCATTGCTGAACTGTATAAGTTGTTCACTATAGAATTTTTTACAACTATTTCTTTCTTATATAAATTAAGTATATTTTCTTTAACCACGAAAGACTCTTGTGCCTGTCTTACTTCAATGCTGCTTGTGTTGCTTATTGGAAAATTTAAATTTACTACTGTATTAGACTTATCGGAAAGTTTCTTTAAAACTAAAGATAGTTCTCGACCAGAGTAAATATTAGAAAGTTTTCTTCTTTTTAGCTTTGTTGATATATCTTTTATATCTTCTGACCTTACTTGATATTTTTTTAATATTTTTTCTATACTGTCATTATTTTTAATTTGGTATTTTATTTCAAAATAAGGGCTATTTAATTTGGAAATTATAAAATCTGTAAAATTTGAAAATTCTTTTGAACCTGTAATTGTTTTGATATTGTTTTTGTTTTCAGCATTTTTTTGATCAACAAATGTATTTATTGAAAAAAAAATTATAATTATAGATACTATTATTGTTAAAAAAATTATTGGATTGAAACTTAAAACTTTAAACTTATTTGGTTTTAATACACTACTCAGCCACAATTTTTTTCTTAGCAAATCTTCAAAAATTTGGATTATCGTCATAGTTGTTTTCTACAAAAATTACAGTAAGTTTGCAACGCGAAGAGGTCAAAAAAAGCCTATTTTACTGATAATTTTGACCAATATACGCCTTGACTTATAGGAAAATTGTAATAAAACGAGCGCTCACCTCTACGATTATTAATATTAATAGCGCCAGAGGTGTGTAGATTTTAATCATTAAAATCTTAGCTTTTTTAAATTGTAAATTTTAGAAGAGAAGTGTGGACGGCTAGGTTAATAAAGAAATTGTCGTACACGC
>MDTD01195796.1_pt1 | contig 12844 bp, 9 predicted proteins | sample 811221 | NCBI WGS metagenome assembly MDTD01 (sample SAMN05326646, study PRJNA326480) | marine metagenome | isolation source: seawater | place: Pacific Ocean: South West | collected 2011 | reverse complement strand
TTTAATTTGTTCTTTTAATATTTTTGTAACTTCTGAAGGATTTATTTCCATTTATGCCTCTATCATTCTATTTTCGATTTGTTGTAATTTATTTTTAATCGAGGTATCAACCATAGTACTACCAACTTTTACTACCAAACCTCCTATTAAACTTTCATCATGTTTGTAGTTTAATTTTATTTTTGAGCTAAAATTTTTAGTCAATATTTCAGTAATTTTCGTTATTTCGTCATTTGATAAATTTTTTGCAGATTTTAGTTCAGCTTTAAGTTCACCTCTTTTTTTTGAACAAGTATCAATAAAACTTTTTAGTATTCGCTCAATAAAAAAGAAGCGTCTTTTTTGAATTAAAAAATTTAAAAAATTTTTAAATAAGGTATCAAATTTATTATTTTCAATTATTTTATTTATTACTTTTGATAAATCTTCTTGGTTAACAGTTGGATCCTTAATTAAATTACAAAAATCATCATTTTGATTTATTAAATCTAGCATAGATAAAGACTGATCCTCTATCTGACTTAATAAATTATTTTCCTCTGAAAGTTCAAAAAGCGCAAGAGAGTACCTTTCAGCTGATGTAATTGAAAATCCTGTATTTTTGCTCAACTTGTTTCCTATAAATTGTTGAAGATTATTTAAAAATCACGTTTTAATTAGCATATGACCATTATGTCTTCAAGTAACACATTTGTTTAAAAGCACGTTTTTTTATGGACTAATTGAAGTTTATTGGATCAACATCAACTGATAGTTTTATTCCTGATTGAAATTTGTAATTTAAAATTGCCAAAGCTAATGAATTTTGTAATTTTAATGTTTTTGCTCCTCTAATAAGCAACCTAACTCTGTATCTTTTTTTCAATCTGAATATTGGAGCACTTACTGGGCCTAAAATATTTCCAATTAATTTATTTTCTACAAAAGTTTTAAATTTATATGCCTCTTTTTCTAATTTTGTCTCATTTTCACCAGTTAAAATTAATGATATAAACCTTTGAAATGGTGGAAGCTTATTTCTTTTTCTAATATCTAATTCTCTATTTAAGAAAATGTCAGGGTTACTATTAGTTAAATCTGAAATCATTTTATAATTGTTATTATAGGTTTGAAAATATACTGTTGCTGGCTTTCCTGTTCTTCCTGCTCTTCCAGATAGCTGATGATATAATTGTAAGTTTTTTTCTGCCCCTCTTAAATCATGTCCTTGTGAAGAAAGATCAATGTCAACTACTACAATACAATTTAAATTTGGAAAATGAAAACCCTTTGAAATTAATTGTGTGCCAACTATAATGTGAATTTGATTATTAATTATTTTTTCTAATTTAGCTACAGAATCTTTTTTATTCATTGTATCACTTGAAAAAATTTCAATTTTTTTTGATGGGAATTTTTTTTTTACTTCATCTGATATTCTTTCCACGCCCGGTCCACTAAAAATTGTTTCACAATCTCCACCTTTTAGACATGTCCTTTTCAAGGACGTTACAAAGCCACAATAATGACATAGCAATTTATTTTTATTTTTATGATACACCAAATTGATTGAGCAATTAGGACATGAATAATTATTGAGACATTTGTTACAAAGTACATGAGGAGAAAATCCGCGTCGATTTAAAAAAAACAAAACCTGGTCGTCTTTATTAAGATGAAAATTTACTTTTTCTATTATTTTTTTTGAAAGCCAAGATTGTTTTTCTAATTTAGTTTCATTAAGATTAATTATTTCATATTTTGGTAAGGATGCATTTTGATATCGTTTTTCTAATCTAGAAATACTATATTTGCCTTTTTGTACATTTTCGAAGGTCTCAATTGATGGGACTGCAGTAATTAAATTTATAGGAATATTTTCAAATGACGCTCTTGAGATTGCCATGTCTCTTGCGTTATAAGTGACACCTTCGTCTTGCTTATAAGATTGGTCATGCTCCTCATCAACAATAATCAAACCTAACTTTTTAAATGGTAAAAATAATGATGATCTAGCTCCTATTACAACTTTTATTTCTCCATTTGCTACACCACTCCAAATAACTTCTTTCTTTTTTTTTGAAATCCCAGAATGCCAAATCGCTGGAGTAATACCAAAAAATTCCAAAAACTTTTTTTCAAATTGACTTGTTAAACCTATTTCAGGTAACAATATTAGACCTTGAAAACTTTTATCTATAACATCTTTTAAAGCCGAAAAATAAACCATAGTTTTGCCCGATCCAGTCGTACCTTGAAGAACATGAACCCTAAATTTTTCATTTGAAATATTCATTTTTTTTAAAGATTTTTTTTGTTCTTCAGAAAGTTTAATTTTTTTTGTCCCAACATTATTATTAAAAATTTTGAAAACGTCCTTTTGAAGATTTTCTACTGCATTGCTACTAAGTAAAACTAATTTTAAAGTCATGCCCATTGGAATTATATTGTATTCAGCAAACCAATTTAGAAATTTAATAGTTGTTTTTTTTAGAGGTGTAACATTTAATTTTTTTAAAACTGTCCTTATCTTAAAATTTTTATTATTTTTTTTCTCAAATTCATCCCAGACAACACCGGTAATTTTGGATTTACCAAAAGGGACCACAACATAATCACCCACTTTAAGATTTAAATCACTTTCATATGTAAAAGGGTGATTAAATATATTTGGTAAAAGAATCGGAAACTTCATAATTTGATAATATGAAAAAATTTTAAGAGTGTATCGCTCTTTTATCTACAGATAATGCCGCTTCTTTTACAGCCTCAGAAAACGTTGGGTGAGCATGGCAAGTCCTTGCAATATCCTCTGAACTAGCACCAAATTCCATGGCTATTCCAATTTCTGCTATTAATTCTCCTGCATGAGGGCCAATTAAATGAGCTCCTAATACTTTATCTGTTTTTTCATCAGCTAAAATTTTTACAAAACCTTCAGCATCATCAATAGCTTTTGCTCTCGAATTTGCCATAAATGAAAACTTGCCTATTTTATATTTTACATTATCATTTTTAAGTTGCTCTTCCGTTTTTCCAATTGATGCAACTTCTGGTGTTGTATAAATAACACCAGGAATAGTATCATAATTTACATGACCTGCCTGACCAGCAATGTTTTCGGCCACGGCTATACCTTCATCCTCCGCTTTATGTGCAAGCATTGGTCCAACTATGACATCTCCTATTGCATAGATACCATTTAGATTTGTTTGAAAGTTTTTATTTGTTTTAACTCTTTTTCTATCATCTAGCTCAACACCTATTTTTTCAAGATTTAATCCATTTGTATTTGGTTTTCTTCCTACAGATATCAATACAATATCACATTCAAATTGATTTTGATTACCACTTTGATCTCTTGTATGAACAATAACACCCAACTTAGTTTTTTGAATTTTTTCAACTTTATTCTTCATATGAAAATTTATTTTCTGCTTCTTGAGAATTTTCATAAATTCATTTGAAATTTCTTTATCCATTCCTGGTGTAATGTGATCCAGAAATTCCACCACATGAACTTCGGCACCCAATCTTGACCATACAGAACCCATTTCTAATCCAATATAACCCCCACCTACAACAACCATTTTTTTGGGAACTTCAGTTAAATTCAAAGCACCTGTTGAAGAAACAATTACCCTTTCGTCAATTTCAACACCTGGTAAAGATACTGGCAATGATCCAGTGGCTATTATAGTTTTATCTGTACATATTAAAGTTTCTTTATTTTTATCATCTTTAATCAAAATTTCATTTTTAGATTTAAAACTACCAGTCCCTTTGAAATAAGTTACTTTATTTTTTTTAAGTAAAAATTCGACACCTTTTGTCAGTATAGTGACTGCTTTATCTTTACTTTTCATCATTTTAGGTAAATTTAATTTTACCTCACCAACTTCAATTCCTTTATTTGACAAATTTTTAACTTTTTTAAACTCCTCTGATAAATTTAGTAAACTTTTCGAGGGAATACATCCAACATTCAAGCAAGTTCCGCCTAATGAACCTCTAGACTCTATACAAGCAGTTTTGATACCCAATTGTGCAAGTCTTATCGCGCAAACATAACCACCAGGACCTCCACCAATAACTACTGCTTCAAATTTATCTGACATTTAAATATCTAAAAATAACCTTCTTGGCTCCTCTAAATTTTCTTTTATCATTTTCAAAAAAGAGACTGACTCTTTACCATCAATAATCCTATGATCATAGGACAATGCCAAATACATGATTGGTCTAATTTTTATTTCACCGTCAATAGCCACGGGCCTATCAACAATATTATGCATGCCTAATACACCTGATTGAGGTAAGTTCAATATTGGGGTTGATAGCATAGATCCATAAACACCTCCATTGCTTATAGTAAATGTTCCTCCTTGTAGATCTTCTATAGTAAGTTTACCATCTCTCGCTTTTTCTGAAATTTCCTTAATATTTTTTTCTATATCTGCAAATGACAATTCATCAGCATTCTTTAAAACTGGAACAACAAGACCTTTGTCGGTTCCAACTGCGAAACTAATATTATAATAATTTTTATAAATGATCTCATTACCCTCTATTTCAGCATTAACTGCAGGAAAATTTTTTAAAGCTACAACGCATGCTTTAACAAAAAATGACATAAACCCTAATTTTATTCCATAACGATTTTGAAAATCATCTTGGTTTTCTTTCCTCATTTCCATAACATTTGTCATATCCACTTCATTAAAAGTAGTTAGCAATGCTGCATTTTCTTGGGCTTGTTTTAATCTCTTTGCTATAGTTTGTCTTAACCTAGTCATTTTAATTCTTTCTTCTTGACCAAGTTTAATTTTTCTTTCTGAAGGTGGAGGATTAATTCCCATTAAATTTATTAAATCACCTTTTAAAACTCTACCGTCTTTTCCAGATCCTTTTATTGTCTCTAAATCTATTTTTTTTTCACTGACCATTTTCCTTACAGCTGGTGATAAAGTTTGATCAGGTTTTATATTATCTTTCTTTTTATTTTCTTTAATTTCATTTGTTAAAACTAATGGTTGATCCTCTGTCATTACATCTTTTTCATCAAAAATTTCAGGTACATCTTTTTGTGTTTCTAGTTTTATTACATTGTTTTCTTCTGGTTGAGACTCATTCTTATCTATTTTTTCTTCCTCTACCATTTTTTTACCATTAACAGAAACCGTACCAAGTAAGGCACCAACTTCAACCACAGAGCCATCATTGGAATTTATGTTTTGAAGTGTCCCTGTTACTGGGGATGGAACCTCCAAGTTTACTTTATCAGTTTCTAATTCAACTATTGGCTCATCAGCTTCTACAGCGTCGCCTTCGTTTTTTAACCATTTTGAAACTGTTGCTTCTGTAATACTTTCTCCAAGTGCAGGAACTAAAATTTTTTCATTCATTATTTTTATTCAAAAACTTTCTTTATAATTTCTTGTTGTTGAGAAATATGCCATTTTGCATATCCTGTTGCCGGAGACGCATCTGGGCTTCTTCCTATATAAGAAATATTATTATTATTAGCCTTAATATTATCTAATGTCCATTGGATATAATCTCTCACAGAAAACCATGCTCCCATATTTTTAGGTTCTTCTTGACACCAAAAAAACTTTGCATTTTTTGTATAAGGCCTTAATTCTTTAGCTAAAGCTTTTGCTGGAAATGGATATAATTGTTCAATTCTAAAAAAAATTACATCATCTCTTTTTAACTTTTCTCTAGCTTCTATTAAATCAAAATAAATTTTTCCTGAGCAAAGAATCACTTTTTTTATTTTTTCAGATTTTTTTAATTTTATAAATCCTTTACTTTTTGGATCTATTGCATGATCCCATAAGACTCGATGAAAAGTATTTTCCTTACTAAAATCCTCTAAATTAGATACACATTGTTTATGTCTTAATAAAGATTTGGGTGTCATAACTATTAGTGGTTTTCTAAAATCTCTGTGCATTTGCCTTCGTAAAGCATGAAAATAGTTTGCAGGAGTTGTACAATTCATTACTTGCATATTATCATTAGAACATAGTTGTAAAAATCTTTCTAATCTTGCAGATGAATGCTCTGGACCCTGACCTTCATATCCATGAGGCAACAACATTACCAAACCAGACGCTCTCGACCATTTTCTCTCACCAGATGCAATAAATTGATCGATCACAACTTGAGCACCATTAGCAAAATCTCCAAATTGTGCTTCCCATAATGTTAATGTGTTTGGCTCAACTAAACTATATCCATATTCAAAACCAAGAACTGCTAATTCAGATAAAAAACTATCTACTACTTCGAATTGTTTCTGTTTATTAGAAATATTGTTTAAAGGAACGTATCTAGAATTATCTATTTGATTTCGCAGTACAGAATGTCTTTGACTAAACGTTCCTCTTCCTGAATCTTGACCAACTAGTCTTACAGGATAGCCTTCTTCTAATAAAGAGCCAAAAGCTAAAGCTTCAGCAGTTGACCAATCAATGCCTGTGCCTTTTTTTACTGTAAGTTTTCTATTATCTAATATTTTTGAAATTGTTCTGTGTATGTTAATTTCTTCAGGAATTGAGTTAATTCTATTAGATATTTCTTGTAACAATTTTATATCTGACCCTGTTACTCCTCTTTTATCTTTTCCTCTTTGTGGTTTATACCTAGACCACATTCCCTCAAACCACTCAATTTTTGGTTTATAATCTTTCGCATTTTCGAATTGTTCGTTTAATAGATCTTTAAATTTTTTAATCGCATTATTTAAATAGTCGATTGAAATAGATCCCTCATTCATCAATTTTTCACCATACACTTTTACAGGTGACGGATGTGATCTTATTTTTTTATACATAAGCGGTTGGGTAAATGAAGGTTCATCTCCCTCATTGTGACCAAATCTTCTATAACAGATTAGATCTATCACTACATCTCTATTGAATTTTAATCTAAAATCGGTTGCTATTCTCGCAGCATAAACTACAGCTTCTGGATCATCCCCGTTAACATGAATAATTGGGGCTTCAACCATTTTTGCAACATCTGAAGGGTATGGTGATGATCTAGCAAACCTCGGGCTAGTAGTAAATCCAATTTGATTATTTACTATAATATGAATAGTCCCACCTGTATTATGACCTGGCAGACCTGACATAGCAAAACATTCTGCAACAACTCCTTGACCAGCAAAAGCTGCGTCACCGTGAATTAATATTGGGATTACTTTTTTTCTTTCTTTATCTTGATGAAAAAATTGTTTAGCCCTTGTTTGTCCAAGTACAACTGGGTTTACAGCCTCTAAATGAGAGGGATTATCTGTTAAACTCACGTGAACTGAATTTCCATCAAACTCCCTGTTAGATGAGGCACCCAAGTGATATTTTACATCGCCAGCACTATCTTCTTCTGAAGAATTAATTTCTCCAGCAAATTCATTAAATATTCTTTTATAAGATTTTTGGAGCACATTTGCTAATACGTTTAATCTTCCTCTATGTGACATTCCAATCTTAACTTCTCTAACTTTTGACTGACCACCTATCTTGATTATTTGTTCAAGAGCTGGTATCAAACTTTCACCGCCATCAAGTCCAAATCTTTTTGTTCCAACATATTTTGTATGTAAAAACTTTTCAAAGCCTTCGGCCTGAATTAATTTATTTAGAATTGCTTCCTTGCCATTTTGAGTAAATTTAAAGTCATCTGCTTTTTCAACTCTGTCTCGAAACCACTTTCTTTCAGTAGGATTAGAAATATGCATGTATTCATAACCTAATGAACCACAATATTTTTCTCTTAAAAAACTCAGAATTTCATTAATATTTGAGTGCTGTTTATTGGTTACTCCATCTAAAAAAATTTTTTTTTTATAATCTTCTCTCTTAAATCCATATGACTCAGGATGTAGCTCGTCTAAATAATCTGATTTGAGTAATTGCAATGGATCCAATTTAGCTATTAAATGTCCTCGTTGTCTATAGGATCTAATCATTGCAACTGCTTTTATTGAATTAGCGTTTGATTTGATTAATTCTAGTTCGCTCATTTGACTATTTATTTCACTTTGTTTTTGTTCTTTGTTTATAGACACTTTTTTTGATGGACCCCAAGAAGGACCGTTAATTTCTTTAACAATTACATCTAATTCATCTCCAATTTCATCAAAGTATATCTTCCAACTATTTGGTAAAGATGGATCGTTATTAACAAACTTCATGTACATTTCTTCTATGAAGGTACTGTTAGATTTGCTTAAAAAAGCTGTTTTTTGAAATTCAAGATTTTTAGTAGAAGACATTATTATTTATTAATATAAACCTAGAAGATAAATTTTCAATTAGACAATTTATCGAACAATGTTTTTCCGATTTTTGATGGTGAGTTAGCCATAATTATTCCAGAATCTTTCATTTTTTTTATCTTATCTTCAGCTCCGCCTTTTCCACCTGAAATTATTGCTCCGGCATGACCCATTCTTCGACCTGGAGGAGCAGTAATTCCAGCGATGAAGCCAACTATAGGCTTTTTTATTTTATGATTTTGAACAAATTCTGCTGCTTCCTCTTCGGCCGTACCACCTATTTCGCCAATCATTAAGATAGATTCTGTCTCTTCATCATTTAGAAATAGATCTAAACAATCAATAAAATTAGTTCCATTTATTGGATCGCCACCAATTCCTATACATGTTGATTGACCCAAACCATTTTTTGTTGTTTGTGCAACTGCTTCATAAGTAAGAGTCCCTGACCTAGATACAATTCCAACTGATCCTTTTTTATGAATATCTCCTGGCATAATTCCAATTTTACATTCACCTGGTGTAATTATTCCTGGGCAATTTGGTCCAATTAATCTACTTTTTGAAACATTTAATTTTTGTCTTACTTTAAGCATATCTTGAATTGGAATTCCTTCTGTAATGCAAACTATTAATTCTACTGATGCATCAATTGCCTCGATAATAGCAGCGGCGGCAAATTTAGCAGGGACATAGATCATTGTTGCATCTGCACCAACACTATTTTTTGCTTCAATTACGGTATTAAAAACAGGTCTATCTAGATGTTTTTGACCACCTTTTTTAGGAGTTACTCCACCAACTAAATTTGTTCCATATTTAATTGACTGTTCAGAATGAAAAGTGCCATGGGATCCAGTGAAGCCCTGACAGATTACTTTTGTATTTTTATTCACCAGAACAGACATATTATTTTATTGCCTCTACAATTTTTTTTGCTGCATCATCTAAGTCCTCAGCAGATATTAATTTTAATCCTGAATTATCTAATATTTCTTTTCCTTCTTTAAAGTTAGTTCCTGCAAGCCGAACAACTAATGGGACATTAATGTTTATTTCTTTGGCAGCATCTACTACTCCTTGAGCAAGAACATCACATCGCATTATTCCTCCAAAAATATTAATTAATATTCCTTTAACGTTTTTATCAGACAAAATTATTTTTAAAGCTGCAGAAACTTTTTCTTTTGAAGCACCGCCTCCAACATCTAAAAAATTAGCAGGTTCTTTTCCATATAATTTTATTATATCCATAGTCGCCATTGCTAAACCTGCTCCATTAACCATACAACCAATACTTCCATCTAATTTTATATAAGCAAGATTATGTTTGCTTGCCTCTATTTCCTTTGGATCTTCTTCATTTAGATCTCTTAACTCAACAATTTCTGGATGTCGAAATAAAGCGTTAGAGTCAAAATTTACTTTAGCGTCCAAACAAATTATTTTTTTTTCCTTTGTTAAAATTAAGGGGTTAACCTCAACCATATTTGCATCAGTATTTACAAACATTTGATAAATTGATTTTATTAGTGAAATTGCTTGAGATTTTATACTTTCACTCAAATTAAAGATTTTAACTATTTCTTCACAATCTGTATCAGAAATTTCATTTTTAATATCAACTTTTGTTGTTTTAATTTTTTCTGGTTTGCTACTTGCTACTTCTTCAATATCCATTCCTCCTTGATCACTCGATATAAAAGCAATTTTTGAACTAGCTCTATCTACTAAACAAGAAAGGTAAAATTCTTTATCTATGTTTGAAGATTCTTCTACATACAATCTTTTGACTTCTCTTCCCTCTGGACCAGTCTGGTGAGTTACTAGAATTTTTCCCATTAACTTGTTTGCTGCATCTCTCAATTCGTCAATAGTATCTAAAATCTTCACTCCTCCAGCCTTACCTCTTCCTCCAGCGTGGATTTGGGCTTTTAAAACAAATTTTTTTGTGTTTAATGATTTTGCTTTTTCTATTAATTCATTAACAGATAATGCAAATACACCTTCTGGTACAGATGCACCATATTTCTTTAAAATTTGTTTAGCTTGATGTTCGTGAATGTTCATTATTATTTGGAAAGATCAGGATCAATTTTAGATGCCGCTTCCCACAAAGCTTTAACTGCATCAATCGAATGCATAAATTCTTTTTTTTCGTTATCGTCTAAATCAATTTGCTCTATTTTTTCTACCCCATCTTTTCCAATAATTGCGGGAACTCCAGCATAAACATTTTTAACACCATACTCGCCATTTAATTGAATAGCACATGGTAATAATTTTTTTTCATCATTTAAATAAGCTTCTGCCATCTGAACTCCTGATGCTGCAGGTGCATAAAATGCAGATCCTTTTTCAAGATATTTTACTATCTCGGCGCCGCCATCCCTAGTTCTTTGATTTATTTCTTCCAATCTTTCTTCGGAAATTTTTCCCTCTTTAACTAACTCTAATAGAGGTTTTCCTGAAACTTTTGTAAATCTAGGCATTGGCACCATGGTATCCCCATGCCCCCCCATAACCATTGCATCAATTTCTTTCACTGGCACATTCAACTCTAAAGATAAAAATAATTTAAATCTTGAACTGTCTAAAATTCCGGCCATACCAACAACTTTATTTGCCGGTAATTTAGAAAATTTTTGAAAAGCCATAACCATAACATCCAAAGGATTTGTAATACAAATTATAAATGCATTAGGTGCATTTTGTTTTATTCCTTCTGCTACTTGTTTAATAATTTTTAAATTAATCCCTAATAAGTCGTCTCTGCTCATGCCTGGTTTTCGTGGAACACCAGCGGTGATTATTATTACATCAGAGCCTTTTATGTCTTTATAATCATTTGTGCCTAAAAATTTTACGTTGAAACCATCGACCGAAGAAGATTGTGCTATATCGAGCGCTTTTCCTTTTGCTATACCATTCGCTACATCAAACAAAACTACTTCATCTACTAATTCTTTTGTTCCAATTAAATGTGCTAGTGTTCCACCTATTTGACCTGCACCTATTAAAGATATTTTAGTCATTTTTTTCCCTATTTCATTGTTGGCATTACAAATTCCGCATTTGAACGGATACCTGAAGGCCATCTTGATGTTATTGTTTTTAATTTTGTATAAAACCTTATTCCTTCCATTCCGTGCATTGCACTATCTCCAAATAATGATCTTTTCCAACCACCAAAACTATGAAAAGCCATTGGAACAGGTATAGGTACATTTATACCGACCATACCAACTTGAATTTTGCTTGCAAAAGTTCTTCCTGCATCACCATCTCTAGTATAAATACTTACTCCATTTCCATATTCATGGTCATTAATAAGTTTTGCAGCTTCTTCAAAAGTTTTTACTCTTACAACAGATAAAACTGGCCCAAATATCTCTTCTTTATAGATCCTCATTTCTTTTTTAACATGGTCAAATAAACAACCACCTATATAGAAACCATTTTCATATCCCTGTAATTTAAGATTTCTTCCATCAACAATTAATTTAGCTCCTTCCTTTACGCCTAAATCAACATATCCTTTTACTTTTTCTAGGTGCTCTTTAGTGACCAGTGGTCCCATTTCAGAACTTTTATCCATCCCTGGACCAACTTTTAAAGATTCTGCTTTTTTTGATAATCTTGAAACTAATTCATCTCCAATATCTCCAACAGCTACTGCAACTGATTGAGCCATACATCTTTCTCCTGCAGAGCCGTATGCGGCGCCCATTAAACCGTTGACCGCACCATCTAAATCACAATCTGGCATTACAACTAAATGGTTTTTTGCACCTCCTAATGCCTGCACTCTCTTTTCATTTTTAGCAGAATTTTCATAAATATATTTCGCAATAGGTGTCGACCCTACAAAACTTACTGCTTTAATATCTTTGTTTGCTAAGATTGCATCTACAACTTCTTTATCTCCATTGACAACATTAAAAACTCCATCTGGAAGACCAGCTTCTTTTAATAATTCTGCCAATTTAATTGCACAAGATGGATCTTTTTCAGATGGCTTTAATATGAAAGTATTTCCACAAGCAATAGCTATTGGAAACATCCACATAGGTACCATTGCTGGAAAATTAAAAGGTGTGACGCCCGCTACCACTCCTAATGGTTGGCGTATTGACCAGCTATCAACATTAGTTCCAACATTTTCTGAAAATTCACCTTTAAGTAGATGAGGTATGCCGCAAGCAAATTCAACAACTTCTAAACCCCTCGTTAGAGATCCTTTAGCATCTTCATAAACTTTACCATGTTCTGAAACTATTAATTTAGTTAATTCATCTGAATTTTTTTCTATCAATTCTTTAAACTTGAACATTATCCTGGCCCTAACAATGGGTGGTTTTAACGACCACTCTTCAAAAGTTTTATGAGCGATTGAAACCGCTTGATCTAAATCTAATTTAGAAGCTAATAAAACTTCTTTTTCTTGTTCACCAGTTGCTGGATTAAATACTTTGCCTTTTTTGTCTGATTTGCCTGGAATTATTTTTCCACCTACAAAATGTTCAATTAATTTCATGAATAGGATCTTTTAGATTAAAAATTCTTATTAGTCTATTG
>MDTD01182745.1_pt1 | contig 12844 bp, 7 predicted proteins | sample 811221 | NCBI WGS metagenome assembly MDTD01 (sample SAMN05326646, study PRJNA326480) | marine metagenome | isolation source: seawater | place: Pacific Ocean: South West | collected 2011 | reverse complement strand
TTGTAGGTGGAAGAGAAGACGCTGTCGACGTCTTTCAGATCCATGGACTTGACCGGGTTATCTTTGTTGACGAAAACAGCAAGAGCGTCAATGGCAACAGCCAGGTTGGTCGGTTTGTAACCGAAGGTTTTTTCAAAGCTGTCGATTTCTTTGGACTTCATGGCACGGCTCATCGGGCCGAGCTGGGAAGTACCTTCGATGAGAGCCGGAGGAGCAGTTGAAGACCCTTTGCCTTCGATCTGAATCTTGACGTTGGGGTAGAACTTGCAGAAGTCTTCAGCCCAGAAGGTCATCAGATTGTTGAGGGTATCGGAACCGACACTGTTGAGCGTACCAGAAACACCGGAGACAGGGGTGTATTCGGGAAGATCAGGGTCAACCTGAACTTGAGCATTGGCGACGCACAGCATACCTGCGAGCAGCGCGACGAGTGTTTTCCACATTTTCTTCACGGTTATGTCCTTTGTCGTTGAGGTTTTACCGTTCGATTTTTATTGGGCGGTATTAATCCGCCTTAGGAATGAGTCAGGTGATTGGGCGAAAGCGACCACCTTCATGAAGGCAACCCTGCGCATGCATCATCCAGATGCATCTCTCCCGCTTTGTTGCGTGATAAGGATGACACCGGATGAGGCAATCCACTATCGGGATCTGGTAAGCCGGTAATTAAAGAAATGTTAAGAAATGATTCAGGCTCAGGCTGAGATGTATATGTTTAAATTTGTACTGCGAAACCGAACCGAACGTATTCATTGTCTGCAGCCAGTATTCTCATGCATCACTTTAATTGAAGATCCACTTGACCCATGGAGCAATGACATGGCAAATCCATCTTTCAAAGTCGACTGGTATCGAGTACCCATTGAAAAGTCGATCCTGAAACAGCTGAACCGAAAATCCGACATCAAAGGTTTCATGCAGGCAGGAGGCTACCTGGCTATCGTGACTGCAACAGCAGTGCTGTGCCTGTATGTCTGGACGCATCTGCCCTGGCCGTGGCTGATACCGGCACTTTATCTGCATGGAACAGTATCTGCTTTTATGATCAACGGGGTCCATGAGCTGATACACGGGACTGTCTTCAAGACACGCTGGTTGAATGACCGCTTTGCACAGATTCTGGCGTTCCTGGGCTGGATCAATCACTATGGCTTCAAGGCCAGTCATATGGAGCATCATAAGTTTACTTTGCACCATCCACACGACCGTGAAGTGGTTTTACCGATCCGCTTTACCCTGAAAGGGATCTTAAACGGTGCACTGGCGAATCCGATCAGCTTGTTTCATGTCTTCAAAGGAACAGCCAGGGTCGCTTGTGGTGGTTATGACAATGACTGGACCAGACAAGTGGTGACACAGAACAAGCGCGAGCGTATCTATCACAACTGGGCTCGATTCCTTATGCTCGGGCATGTATCCATGGCAGTGGTTTCCATCATCTACGGGTATTGGATCATTCCTGTTCTGATCTCTGCCACACCGACTTATGGTCGTTTGCTCTTTCGGCTATGTAATGAAACTCAGCATGTGGGGCTGCAGGAAAGGGTAACTGACTTCCGGCTCAATTGCCGTACCATTTATCTCAATCCTGTGGTGCAGTTTCTTTATTGGCATATGAATTATCACATTGAGCATCACATGTATGCTTCGGTGCCGTGTTATAATCTTGGGAAACTGCACCGGCGAATCCAGAGCCAATTGCCTGAGATCCCCAATGGGCTTGCTGACACCTGGTTTCAGATCATCGGCATTCTCTGGCGCCAATCCAAAGAGCCGGATTACCAATACGTGCCTGAGCTGCCTAATGAGAGCTGCACGCAGTCATTGGCAGATATAACGATGCAGAAACATGACGCTTCGGTGCATCTGGAAAAGGCAGTTTGAGCTACTCAGGTTGCACCGGTAATGGCAGCAACAGATTAACCGTGGTGCCTTTTGCTGTAGATGTCAGTTCGATTCCACCGCCATGGTTACGCATTACCGAACTGCAGACGCTGAGACCCAGGCCTGTACCTTTAACTTTTGCCAGTGGCGAATTGGGGCGTGAATGCTCGCCTTTTCGTGAAATAAAAGGCAGCAGCAGTCTGGATGGATCTTCCTCATCAATTCCGCAACCGGTGTCCTCAAAAGCTATATGGGTCCACCCGCCATCTGCCTGCTGGCGAATCGTCAGTACCCGTTTTTCAGAATCCTGCATCGCATCAAGGGCATTAGCCATGATGTGATTGACCGCTTTAATGAAATCCGAACGATGGAGATCAATGCGCACATCACTTTCCATGGCCAGTTCGATAGTGGCACCTTTTTTTGCATAAGTATCACGCCAGTCATCGATGATGTCATTCAGCATGTATTCCAGCTGTAGCCGGTCGGTGCGATAACGCTCATGGCGTGCGAAGAGCAGCATATCTTTAACTACACCATTCATTCGTTTACTGGTGCGACGCATGACATCCAGCTTGGCATGTGTCTCCTCACACAGATTTGGATCCATCGCCACCAGTTCAAGATAACCACTGAGTACCGAAAGCATATTGTTGAATTCATGGGCAATACCAGCTGCCAACGAACCCACAGCTGACATGCGTTCGGAGCGGATAATCAACTGCTCCATTTGCTGACGGTCGCTGACATCCGTCATAAGGGCGAATGCTCCAGCCAGGCTTCCATCCTCGGCTTTGATGGATGCCAGACTCCAGTTGATCTGCAGTTGCTCTCCTTTGCTGGTCGTGACGTCAGCTTCGAAGCACTGCTGTGGTAAAAATGCCAGTTTCTGCAGTGTTTCCTGAACCAGATATCGGGAGCTGTCGTGAACCAGATTGGCAGGATGCTGACCAATCATCTCATCCCGGGAAAAACCAAGCATCTTGCAGGCGGCTGCATTTACGTCAATGATCTGCTGGCTGTTGTCCAGCATGCCAAAGCCTTCTGCAGTGTTATGCAGAAAATCTTTATAGAGATGCAGGCGGTCCAGACTGTGGCGTGCATCATCTGCCCAACCATCAGGCCGGCGAACCATGATGATAGCGCCTTCCCAACCCGTATCCCTGGTTCCAAGTTGCTGCACAGTCAGCCCGACTTCATGGGAATCTCCACGGGTCGTGCTCAGCATGCCTTTAACTTCGTTTACGTCGGAATTTTCACAGTTTGCGATCAGATCTGTCAGGGATTGTGCATCTGGCAGCGAGGTGACAGGCAGGATTGATGCAAGGTTAGAACCTGCTCTCATGGTCAGGGAATGCCCTGTGATCCTTTCGGCAGCTTCATTCATGAAAATCGTACGCTGCTTATGATCGACAACCAGAATGCCATCACAGATCGTCTGCCAAAGGCGAATCATGCCATTCATCCGGGAGGCTTCCTGGCGGTAGGGACGCATGCTTTCCCATGCCCGTTTGATGGCAAATTTCAGACGATCTCTGCCAACCGGGTCGGTCAACCATTCCATATCGCTGTTTTGCTGCTGGACATGAACAAGATCAGCTTCAGCGCCGGAAGCCATCATGACGACTGGGATTCGCATGTATTGCTGAATCATTCGAGCTGTTTCGAGGCCTCCAAGTTCCCCTTTCAGGTTCAGCCCTACCAGCACCATGTCCGGGTGCAATTGTGCGGTATAGGCAATCGCCTCTTCTCCACTGGTTGCCTGGCCAACCATCCGATGTTCCAGGTCACTCAAATGATTATGAAGATTGAATGGACGGACCGTGCCTGCTTCTGCAATCAGGATTTTCAGATTGTAAGCTTCCGAGGTAGCCATGCTGAGGTTCTCTGGTGGGGAATAGAGTGTTATTGCTTATCTGGCAACTGGGATCGCATGCATCGTGCCAGCTGCTGCAACGTTGTGGCTTTCGACCTTTTCTTTATGCTGCGACAGGTTGGTCAAAGTGTCTATTTACAGCTTTCTTTGCAGACAGAAGTGGGCATAGTATCTCATATGTCAGACTACTTCGGCAGAGATCTCAAAGAAGGATTTCAGGGATGCGATTACCTGACGAAAAGCCTACAACTTATCGGGAGTCGGAAGAGGGCGGTGAAGACCAGGAGCTGAAGGCACTTTATCAGGGTGCAGGTAAGATGCTGCGTGATGGCGAAAGCCCCGATACCATTATGGCTTGGTTGATTCAGAGGGAAACAGACCCGATAATGGCCAGCCACATCGTCTCAGATTTACTTAAAGTCCACTTGGAAGACAAGTATTTCCGTCCTGCGAAAAACTATGCTGGCACCGGAATAGTTGCACTTGTTACTGCTCTGCCGTTAAGATTATTAACCATTTCCCCAAAGCCCAGTTTATTGTTCGCTCTTGTAGGGATTTGTTTATCTGTACTCAGCATAGCGGGGCTTGTACTCCTGGTAAAAGCCATCGTACTTACCATAAGCGGTATGAGATGGCGAGTGTAAAATGAAGAAGGTGCTTCTGCTGCGCTTCAGCCGATTCAGATGCCGGGCATGTGTTCCAGGGCAGAAGCCATTTCACGGGCTGATTTATAGCGCCGTTCCGGATCTTCATTGAGGGCTTTGAGAATAACGGTGTCCCAGGCGGGATTCAATCCTGGCATCAGCCGGCTGGGCTTTTTCAGCCCCAGTTCGGTTTTTCCGGTTAAGAAGCGGAAAACCATCATGCCGACAGCATAGATATCTGAAGAGAAAGTGGCGGTATCACCCCGGCGTTGCTCCGGACTCATATAGTCATAGGTGCCAAGAAGGGCCATAGCATCTGCGGTCATGGCTCCGCCCACACTTACGCGGTTCAGGGACTGGGTCACAGATTGATGCACCAGATCTTCGCCAACGACTTTGGCAATACCAAAATCCGTCAGCTTCAGATGCGCATTCCACATATCGCCTTCCATACCCAGTGAGTTGAACAGGATATTGGATGGTTTGATGTCGCAGTGCACCACACCATGACGATGTGCATAACCTATGGCTTCGAGCAATACCAGCATGATCTGACGGGTATCATTTTCATCCAGCACCCCGTTTGCATCGCCGAAATTATTGGCGTAATCGTTCAGATTTACCGGGGTGCCATACGGACCAAGAAAGAGCTCCATCGCCATGAAGTGAAGCGCTCCGTGCGAACCTGCATCGGTCACTTTCACAATCGCCGAATGCTGCAATTGCTGGATAATCTTGGCTTCGGCCTGGAATCTCGCCAGATGCTGTTCGTTTTTTTCATCAGATGCACTGATTAAAAATTTGAGAGCGACCTGTTTGCCGGTGTCATAATGAAGGGCCTCATGCACGACGCCCATGCCTCCCAGACCGATCCTGTCACCAATGGTGTAGGACCCGATCTGTGAGCCTGGAGTGACCATTTGCAGCAGGCGCTGGCTCGCGGGCAAAAACTCCGCGATCCCGGCAGGATTTCCCGCCATCGGATTCAGTGGATTGCCTTGTGGACGCAGTCTGATGGTTGAAGTCGCGTCAGAATTACCTGACATCGTGCCCCCCGGGGTTCAAATCTGCCGATGTACAGCTATTATATACACAATTAAATAGAATTTCGGATGAAAGCACCGTGATCCATTCCATACCCGCCACAGGAAAAATGGATCTCCCGCTGATTCCCTGACCCCTTTACAGTATTAGCTGAAACTCTTGTTTGCAACCGGGGGACACTCCCATTGTCTACTGATCAAAATCTTACAGATCCTGATAACCCGCCGGACATTCCCAACATTTTATCCGATCGGTATACATTGACCAAGCTTATTGGTCAGGGTGGAATGGGTATTGTCTATCAATGCCAGGATAAGGAAAGCGGACAGTCCCGTGCTGCCAAACTCCTGACTGCAAACCGCATTCAGGATGAAGAGGAAGTACAGCGTTTCCGCGGCGAAGCCCACATCCTCACCAAGTTTCAGCATCCCCATATTATCCGGGTATACGACTATGGCGTGCAGGACCAATATCCCTATTTGATCTCTGAGCTTTGCCTGATGCAAAGTGGAGAGCCCAAATCACTGGCCGACATTCAGGCAGAAGCTGAAGATCGTCGACTGGATGCATCACTGGTAGTCCGACTTGTGCCGCAGTTTATCTCTGCAGTGGCAGAGCTGCACAAGGCCGGCCTTGTGCATCGGGATATAAAGCCTTCTAATCTGCTGTTGCAGGAAAACGTCAAAGGCGAATTGCTGGCCCGTCTATCCGACTTTGGTCTGGTTGCGCTTACTGGCGATGAAGCCCTCCGTGAAATGGTGGAATTGACGGTTAGTCTCGATATCGAGCAGGAGTCTGCACATGGTCTGGCGCTGGTGGGCACCTATGCCTACATGAGCCCGGAGCAGAAGCGTGGTGAAGTCCTCGATGCCCGCAGTGATGTCTACTCACTTGGACTGATGATTTATCGTCTGGCCACCGGATATGAGCGTGTCAGCTTCAGTCTTCCCACTGAAATTAATCCTGAACTACCCGAATGGATTGACAGTCTGGTCGAAGCATCAGTTGAAGAGAATCCCAATGAGCGTGTCGATTCTGCGGTCAAATTGTTGAGTATTATTCCGGAAGATTATCGGCCGAAGCAGAGTTTTCGTCCTACCCTTCAGCGTCCCGATAAAGCCGGGGATGCCGCACCAAACCCAAATTCGACTCTGGAACTCAAAATCCCCGACTCAACTGCTGACGAAGCTGCCAAACCGGGTATCTCCCTCAAGCGCAAAGATGAAGGGGAAAAACCCAAGATTACCTTGCCAACAGGTGGCCTTAACAAAGGCAGCGAATCCGTCATCTCCCTGAGACCGAAATCAGAGGAAAGCGGTCAGGCCATCAAGCAGTCGGAAAGCAACATTCCCAAGATCAGCCTGCAACGTAAGACCGACGAAGATTCTGCTTCCAAGAGCAAACTCTCGCTTGGAAAGAAAAACCGTTCGTTTGGCGAAGACACCATTTCCCTTCCCCCGGGACTGGCCCCAACCCCTGCTGATGCCCAGGCCAGTGATCAACCTGCAGCCCCGGCAGATTCAGTGACACCCGCTTCAAAACCGCCTGTCGATCTGAATGCACCAACTGTTATTACCGGCTCTCCTCTGTCTGATGAAGTCAAGCAGGCAGCCCTGCAGCCAGATCCGCCAGCGAGCGACCCGGCCAGCGCGGAGACAGCACTGCAAGCCGGCACCGATGGGACGGAAACCACTCCTCCCGTTGATGAGACCTTGACCCCTGCTCCGCAGGATGATGATGTCATCCCAGATGGGGCATCGAAAGATAACCCGACTTTTTCTGTGCTTGAAGATGAACCGGAACCTGAGTTTGATGAGGATCAGGAGGATCAACCTCCTGCGTCAAAGCTCCCCATGCTGCTCATTGGCGGCGGAGTTGTAGTCGCTCTTTTGCTGGCAGCAATTGTGGGTATTCTGGCGCTGAAAGTGATTTCCGGGGGTGGAGACGACACACCAGTGGCGCAAGGCCCTGCCGTGGCACCTGTGCAGATGCTGATGAGCGACGATATCGCCAAGATCAAAATGGCGCTTTCCATGCTCAAGCCTAAACAGGTCACTACTGATGTGGAACCACGAGTCATCGAACTCACCCAGCATCAGGATAAAGAAATCACCAATGGTGCCCTTCTGCTGCTGACCCAACTTGAAACCCCGTCCGAACAAGTGAAACCCGTATTGGTAGAGCATCTGCCGACCATGTCGTCCCCCATGTTCCAATCCTTGCTGGGGACCTTACCAACCTGGGGCGTCTACCCGTCGAATACCGCCGAGTTGCTCCTTAAGCGCTATGGTGAATCAGAGGAAACCGATGCGGTCCTGGTGCCCATTCTGGCCAACATGGACGTGCCGGAAAACGCCGCCTACGCCAAATACTACTATGATCAAAATATGATCCCGACCCTGGTGAAGTTCCCCGAAGAAGCCGGTCAATACCTCAGCCAGGGAATGGCTGCAGAAACTGGTCCTTCCACAACCGCTCTTGCTCTGGCTGCAGCCATGCCGGAGAAAGCCGCCACTTTCCGCAAGGAAATTTACCAGCAGCTGATTTCGACCGAAGCACCTTTGGTTCGCGAAGCAGCCGCCAGAGCCCTCGCCGTCCAGGGAGCCGATGGGGAAAACCTGCTGCTGTCAGTTATGGTCACCGATCAGCATGCAGCGGCCTTGGCAGCCTATGCCGCGCTGCTTGATGCCACCAAGGACAATTCCGCCCGGTGGACCCCGTTCTGGATCTACGACAATAATGCCACCGCCATCAATACTATCGGTGCCGATGCCGCCCCTATTCTTGGCACCATGCTGCCCAATGCCGCCGAACAGCAGCAGGGCATCATCGAGCTCGCTCTCTCAGGACTTGGTCCCCGTGCTGCCGGGGCCACTGAAGGCATTGCTACCATGCTCATCCGTACCAAAGACACCGGCATGCAGCGTGGCATGCTACGGTTGCTTACCAGTATCGGGCCGGAAGCCAAAGAAGCCATTCCGGCCGCTCTCTCCATCGTCGGCAACCGCAGCCACACCCTCAGAGCAGAAGCTGCCACCGCCCTCAAAGCGATGGGTGTCACTCCCGATCCCGGCCACCTGGAATACCTCATGTATGTCGCCGAGACCGCCAGCGACCCCCTTGACCGTCAGGAAGCCTATGAGGCTCTTGCTAAACTCGACCGGGTTCCCAGCGTGGTGATTCCTTTGCTTCAGGAACGCTTTGTGTCTGACACCGATAACGATGTCGCTGCCGCAGCTGGAAAGGCATTGGCAAACGGCGGTGGCACAGCTTGGAATGTCTTTAAAAAACAGCTTGGTCGTCGCGATCATAATACCACTTTCCGCCTGACCGCTTCGCTCGGATACCTGCGCGAACCACCTGAAGAAGCCATTACCTATCTTATTCTGCACATGACCAGTAAAGATGAGGCCATTGCCTCCATGGCCTCAGATTCGCTGGTGCGTATTGGACGGGAAGCAATCCCTCCACTCCTCAAATCCTTGAATGAATCATCAAAAGCAGATGCTGCAGCCACCGTTCTTGGCCGCATTGGGCCCGAGGCTCTGGCCCAGCTCAAACTCCAGATTCATGATCCCAAATGGGCCGTCAAACACGCCGCCATCAAGGCCATTGGCATGATTGGCCCTCAGGCAGCAGAAGTCGTGCCTGACCTGGAAGCCTTCCTGGATCAGCCTGATAAATACGATCAGGCAACTGTTCTCAGAGCCTTGGGCAACATCGGTACTCCAGCCCGAACTGCCATTCCTGCCATGACCCGCTTTGCCCAGGATTCACGCGAGGAAATAGCGGTTGCCGCGATTGATGCTCTCGGTGTAGTCGGCAGCAAAGGGCATCAGGTCATCTGTCAGCTTGCTGAAAATGGCACCCCGCGTCAAAAAATGCTGGCCATGAAACAGATCCAGAGCCGGCAAATTCCCCTGGCAATCAGCGGCGATGCCATCAAAGCTCATTACGATCAGAGCAATCTCGATGGCCAGGTTCAGATTCTCGTCAGCCTGTCCAAACGCACTGATGAGAAGACTGCCGTCGTCGACTTCTTCAGCCAGGCTCTCGGCTCGACCGAAGTAGGTGTTCGACTGAAAGCTGCAGAGCTTCTTGGCGCAATGGGTGCGGATGCAGTATCTGCAATCCCGGCCCTGACCGATGCCCGCCGACGCGAAAACGGCATCTACCGTGCCGCCTTCGGTGACGCCATCGCCGCCATCCGCCGTGCCGCCAAATAAGCGTTACTCCGCACACCTTATGAACTGGCTGCCTGTTTCGCTTTGCAGCCGGGTCTGTGTGGAGCTAACCGATAGTGTTGTTGTTGCCGGAGATCTGGTTGATGTTGCCGGTACCGGAATGGGTGGCAGTCTGGGTCGTGATCACGGTCTGGCCGGTCTCCTGCTTGAGCAGGGCGGCGAGCTCTTCAAGAAGTTTGGGCTGCTCTTCCAGCTCAAGCCTGACCTGAGCGAGCAACTGCCTGAGCGACTTGTCACTGGCCGCGGCTTCCACCTGCTGGGTGGCGCTCTGGACCACCGTATCCGTCAGCCTGGTCTTGATCCAGTCAAAGATGGTTTTGCCGGTGGCGACAGTGGCTGCTGCCGCAGGTACGACAGTTTTTTCAGCTAGGGTGTCAGCGTAAGCAGCTAAGTATGGCGTAGCCTGAGCCAGGCAATCATCAATCATTCCCATCGTCTTTTCCTTTCATCATTTCAAGTATCGGCTGGTATTGCTCCATCAGCTCTGGGTCTGGAGGAGTATCGGCAGAGTCGCAGGCAGAGATGTACTGCTTAATAAGAAAATCTGTCAGGTCGATGAAAGCCTTAGGCAACTTAAGGCAGAAAGGCAGGACCATGGTGCATCCTTCGTGAAACGCGTCACGAGCTGCAGCAGGATCTCCATCTTGCAATATTAAACCTAATGTTCCCAGACTCCTGGCGAGATCGGGTAGGAAGGCGTCTGGACGCTCTGCGGCAAGCTCTCGATAGATGGCGACGGCTTCCTCTGTGGCCTTGAGCGCCTCTTTTCGTCGTCCCAGGTTGCTGTACCGAATCCCCAGATTGTTGAGGGCTGACGACAGATCGGGTAGGAAGGCGTCTGGATGCTCTGCGGCAAGCTCTCGATAGATGGAAACGGCTTCTTCGGTGGCCTCGAGCGCCTCATCCCGTCGTCCCAGCTTGCTGTAATGATTCCCCAGATTGTTGAGGGCTGACGACAGATCGGGCAGGAAGGCGTCTGGACGCTCAGCGGCAAGCTCTCGATAGATGGCGACGGCTTCTCCGGTGGTCTTGAGCGCCTCCTCTCGTCGTCCCAGATCGCTAAAACAACGCCCCAGACTATTGAGGGTCATGGCCAGATCAGGCAGGAAGGCGTCTGGACGCTCAGCGGCAAGCTCTCGATAGATGGCGACGGCTTCTTCGCTCGCCTTGAGCGCCTCCTCTCGTCGTCCCATCTTGCTGTAATCTCCACCCAGATTGTTGAGGGCTGACGCCAGATCGGGTAGGAAGGCGTCTGGACGCTCAACGGCAAGCTTTCTTCTGATGGCGACGGCTTCTTCAGTAGCCTTGAGCGCCTGCTCTCGTTGTCCCAGCTTGCTGTAATCTCCACCCAGATTGTTGAGGCTCATCGCGAGATCGGGTAGGAAGGTGTCTGGACGCTCAGCGGCAAGCTCTCGATAAATGGTAACGGCTTCTTCAGTAGCCTTGAGCGCCTGCTCTCGTTGTCCCAGATTGCTGTAATCTCCACCCAGATTGTTGAGGGTAGTCGCCATCTTCACCAGATCACCGGCCTGTCGGTGCAAGGATAGGAGCGCTTCTGCCACCAACAAGTCTGTTTTCCACAATGCCATACTCTCAAAGCCAATGGCATCATGCAGTTTTTCCAAGGCCTCAACCTGCTTATTCTCTGCCAGCTGCGTCACCAGCAGTTTGAGCCAGAGGCTGGCCAAGCATGTTTTGCCGGTGGGAAACGGTAAGCGAGCTTGGAAATCTGTATCGCCAGCGATGTAGCCAAAGTCCTGAGTGGTGTGAAGTGCGAAAGTTTGAAACTCCTCAGAATAAGCATTGAGTAGTGGCTTAGCAAGGGCATGGTGATCGACCTGATCATGTCCACACAGATCATGTACTACTCGCTGGACGAATGCTTCGCCGATGATATCCGGCATGATGGGGGCAAAAGTGCCGGATTGGTAAAGCGGTCGGAGATTGAAAGTTGCGTTGTTGTCCAGTTCTAACGCTTCCCGACAGGTCTTCAGCAGTTTGGACAAGTCTCTCCTTGGCAACCCGCCACCGATGGTATTGAGAGCCGAGGCGAGATATGCCAGTTCAGAATGTGAGGGGAACTGTTTGTTGAGCCAGTTACGGTGGAAGCCAGCAATCTCATTGGCCAGAGACATTCTGGTGGTACCGTGGGTGGGCATCTGCCCGGAGCTATGGACATCGACGGCCAGCATGGCCACATAGAGCGGATCGGCATAGAGGGTATTCTCGAGGATATCGCCAAGATTGTCAGGGGGATTGGTGGCACTGGAGGCAACAGGCAGGCGTTGTTGGCAGGCAGAGAAGACGGTCTGGAAGAGCTGATGCCGCTGCTCGATGGCACCGAACTGAGTCAGTTCTCTGAGGTTGAGGTCGAGGATGCGGTCCAGGGTTTTTGCCGAATGGCCGTCGGTACTCGCCAGACTGGCGAACCAGCCTTCGGCATGACGGTCGAGCAGCAAAATACGCAACGGCGGTGTCGTCTCATCGACCGTCTTTTTAGCCAGTTCCAGCAGCCATTCACGGATGAGCGGGGCAAATGAGGCGGCGTAGTCCAGCACCACCAGGGTAGGCTTGGTCCAGGTCCAGGTGGCACCGGAATGGTGGTCATCGAAACGTTTGAGATTCTTCTGCGTCAGGAAGCCACATTGCCAGTCGGAGAGCCCTTCCTTCGCCAGCGACGTCATGAGCTCAATGGCAAGACGGGTCTTGCCGCTGCCGGCCCGTCCATGCAACGTGCGCACCTTAATGGGATGGTCGTATTCTGCTTTGAGCCACTCCAGCAGCTCAGGACGGGCTTTGTCATTGTCCACGAAGGGAATCCAGGCAGAATAGGGATTGAGCAGCTGCAGTTCCGGGGTCTGCTGGTCATAGGTGCGCTGCGCGACGCTCTCCAGGGTCAACGGCACTGCACCTCCCACCGTAACCGTGTTATCCGAGCCGATGATCTGGATGATATGCCCCGTCCCCGAATGGGTGGCATGTTGCTGTTGATGCACGTCAATCTCCCTGCATTTAGGATCAACACTTGCACCTTAGCGACATCCAGAACGGATACAATAAAAGACTGAAGTTTTTCGGTAAAAAGCGCCAGGGAGTGCCGGTGCAGGAGTGCCGGTGCAGGAGTGCCGGTGCAGGAGTGCCGGTGCAGGAGT
>MDTD01031311.1_pt1 | contig 12847 bp, 13 predicted proteins | sample 811221 | NCBI WGS metagenome assembly MDTD01 (sample SAMN05326646, study PRJNA326480) | marine metagenome | isolation source: seawater | place: Pacific Ocean: South West | collected 2011 | reverse complement strand
TGCTGCCATCGTTGCTGCCATCGTTGCTGCCATCGTTGCTGCCATCGTTGCTGCCATCGTTGCTGCCATCGTTGCTGCCATTGCTGCTGCCATCGCTGCTGCCAGCATCGGTCATTGCGCTACCGTCCGAAGCACCTGAGGCCGCTTTGCAAATAGCGTCCACACATTCCAAACCCGCATTGCAGGTCCCGTTGCCGTAGCAGGGCTGACCCTCTTGGCCTTCTTGAGATTCGGTGGGGGTGACACAAATGTTATTCATGCACACCAAACCCGAATTGCAGGTGCCGTTGCCGTAACAGGCCTCACCCCGTTGGCCCTCCTGGGAAAAACAACCACTCGCCAGTAGCACCAATCCAAAAATTAAATTTTTCATTTGAACCGTCCTTTTAACGTTTAACGCAACCATGCATCTGGTTTGTAAAATACTTCGGAGATGGCCCGCCAAGCCAAGGCCAAAGCATCGGTGGCATTATCTTCTCGCAGTCGAATCGCTCTTCGACCCACCCGTTCAATCCCCGGAACCGCGGTCATTCTCTCCGCCATGGCATCTTTGTGGACTTCAATCTCTGCAGTCACGGGACCTGAAACCACATAGGGTTTAAAATCACCTCTTTTATATCGACGAGTGGCCTCAGCGGCAGCCTCCTCTAACAGGGGTAGGGTTTTTTGTGGGCCCCAGCACGCGGCGAGATCTACCCCGAGCACTTCTTTGGTAATGGCCACTTGTACATCACCTAAATCTTCTTGTGCCTCTTTGGCCAAGTCATCACCACCGCATACCAAGGCCACCGGCACGCTTTTGTCCCCCAGCAGCGCAGCGTTGATGGCGGTTTCTCCCACTTCTTTACCATTGAGTGAGAACTTGTGGACCACTGCGCCGGCCCAAGTGTGACAGAGCAGCCCGCCCGGTGTCCCCGCACGGGTGTGAAATCCCACAAACATGCCCACATCGGCATCGTCGGGCAATGCCGCCACCTGACACAAAGGCTTGCTTTGCCATTTGGCAGGACCGCGGATCACGCGCGCAGCAGGGTGTAAGTCTTCGACCAAAATGTTGCGCATATTGGCGTGTCCTTCACTCACAATCACTTCGGTCACACCCTCAGAAACGGCGCCTTTGATCACCGCGTTGAGATCATCGGTCAGAAGTTTACAGCCTTTCCAGTAACGCTGCCCACCACTTTCGAGGAGTTGATCGGCATGCGTAATGCCCGTGGCTCCCTCCATGTCAGCAACAATATAAAGCTTCATGCCTGTCTCCTTATTTCAAAAATTGGACCACGGCGATCTTGCCTTCTTTTTCCGTATAGCGCACCAACACTTCGCCTTGGGTGCGCTCACCGGTTTCGGGGTCGATCCGCCACCACGTTTCATAATCCACGCAATGGTTCCCCGCTTGAATACGTTTGGGCACCGCTGCACCGAATTCCCAATTATCGAAGAGCGCTTGATACCGCTCCCGAAAAGCCGTCAAGCCATGGACTTTTTCTTCTCGATCATCCAAAACCACCACCGCTTCGTGGTAGCAATCACAAAACGCGTCCAAATCACTGGCGTTATAGGCCTCTAGCTGGCGGGCTGCCAAAACATGCACTTCATTCACAAAACGCTCCAATTCGCGGGAGTGAGACTCGAAATTTAGCCCTTTTAACCTAGGGAAACAATGAAGCACCGCATTAAAAAGCAAGGGCTTAAACGATTTGACAGCCTATTTTGGGCTGTCTAAGGACAATCCATCAAAGAGGTCGGTCTGGGGCCGATCCTCCTTTCCGCAAAGGGGCGTACCATGGCCAGCGAATACGACGTAATCGTCATTGGGGGGGGACATAACGGACTGGTGAGTGCCGCATATTTGGCCAAAGCCGGTCGCAAAGTTTTGGTGCTCGAGCGCCGACCCGTATTGGGTGGGGCCTGCGTCACCGAAGAAACATTTCCAGGCTACAAAGTATCTACTTTTTCCTATGTGAACAGCTTGTTCCGGCCTGACATCATCCAAGATCTCAAACTCCACGATCATGGCTTCGAAATGCTCGAGCGAAGCCCTTCAAGCTTTACGCCTTTTGCCGATGGGCGCAGTCTCGTGTTGGGACCCGATGCCCAAATGACCCACGACTCTATTGCGCAGTTCAGCCCCAAAGATGCGGATGCCTATCCCAAGTATGAGGCCATGCTCGAACGCATCGCGGCCTTTATTGAGCCCACCATTGACGATGAACCGCCCAACCCTCGCTCCAACAAGCTTTCCGACCTGTGGCGGATGTTTCAACTGGGCAAACGCTTTCGAGGGCTCGGTTCTGAAATGGAAGAGGCCATCCGAGTCCTCACGGCACCCGCCAACCATATTCTCGATGAATGGTTCGAAAGTGAGCAACTCAAAACAACCCTAGCCACCGATGCCATTATCGGCGCCATGGCTTCACCGGCAACCCCTGGAACAGGTTACGTACTTTTTCATCACGTCATGGGTGAAACCAACGGTAAAAAAGGCGTCTGGGGTTATGTGCGTGGCGGTATGGGCGCCCTTTCCAATGCCATCGCGGGGTCCGCCCAAAGCTTCGGCGCAGAAATCAGAACCGAAGCCACCGTCCAAAAAATTCTGGTTGAAAATGGCGTGGCCAAGGGCGTTGTGCTTGCCGATGGGACCACGCTCAAAGCCAAAACCGTAGCCAGCAATCTCGATTGCAATCTCACCTTTAACCGCTTGGTGGGGCAAACGCACCTAGACAGCGATTTTCTCAGACGCATCAATCGCATTCGTTACGACAGCGCCTCGGTGAAAATTAATGTGGCGCTTTCCGAGCTGCCCGACTTCAAAGCAGTACCCGGTAAAGCGCCTGGCCCTCAGCACCGCGGGACCATTCACATTTGTGATGACCGACAAACCATTGAACGGGCTTTCGATGACGCCAAATACGGTCGACCTTCTCAAACGCCCGTGCTCGAATGCTCCATCCCTTCAGTGGTGGACAACACCGTGGCCCCCGAAGGCAAACATTTGATGAACATGTTCATTCAATACGCGCCTTACGACTTGGCTGAAGGATCTTGGGACGACCACCGAGAGGCGTTTGCCGATCGATGTTTTGAGATCATGGATGCCTACGCACCCAATTTCAGCGGCGCGGTTTTGGATCGGCAAATCCTCGTGCCGCCCGATATTGAAAACATGATCGGGATGACCGGCGGCCACATTTCTCAAGGCGAGATGACCTTGTATCAGCTCGCGCCCATGCGGCCGGTGATGGGCTGGTCCAACTACCGCACGCCCATCAAAAACCTGTATCTGTGCGGGGCTGCTGCACATCCAGGTGGTGGGGTTATGGGGGCCTGTGGTCGCAATGCCGCCCAACGTATGATAAAAGACGGAAGATGAGCAGCACCCTTTTCAATCCCAATCTGCCCTTGAACGAAGCCAAAACGCCACCGGCCTCTTGGTACCGCTCCATCTATCAAGATCAGCAAGAACGACGTTCAGTGTTGGCCAGCAACTGGCAAATGGTGGCCCACCTGGATGAACTCAAAGACAACGGCTCTTTCGTGTCGGGCTGTGCCGGCTCTGAGCCCTGGGTGATCACGCGAGATCAAGAAGGCCAACTTCACGCCTTCGCCAACGTCTGTCGCCACAACGGCACCCAAGTGGCCGATGGGGCAGGCAAACAAGAGCAGCTGGTCTGTCCCTACCACGGTTGGCAGTACGAACTGAATGGCCGTCTCGCCAAAGCCCCACGCATTGGTGGGGTGGCCGATTTCAGCCGAGACAAATACAGTCTCAAGCCTCTTTCTCTTCAAGTGTGGGGCCCCCTGGTCATGATCAGCAGTCAGCCCCATGCAACCCCGCTGCAGTTGGACGAACTCACCCAACGCCTCGATGCCATGAACTGGACGGGGCTCGAGCGCATCACCCGACGCACCTACGACATCCAATGCAACTGGAAAGTCTTTGTAGACAACTACCTCGATGGTGGCTATCACGTGCCCTTTTTGCACAAAGACCTTTCCGCGGAATTAGATCTCAAAGGTTATAAAACCGAGCTCTTCGAGGGCTACTCCATTCAAAGTGTGGCCGGCCAACAAGAAGCGGGCGATCGCTTGGCGGGCGATGCGCTTTATGCCTGGGTCTATCCCAACCTCATGCTCAACCGGTACGGCAACATGATGGATATCAATGTGGTGGTCCCCCTCAGCACCGAAAGCTGCCGGGTGATTTTTGATTGGTACGCAGAGCCTGGCCTCAGCGAAGATTTTATTTCGGAAAGCCTCAAGTCCAGTGAACAAGTCCAAAAAGAAGACATCTACATTTGTGAACGTCTACAAGTGGGCATGGGCTCCATCCATTTTGAACCAGGCCCTTACGCACCCACAGTTGAAATGGGCAAATACCAGTTCCACCAAATGCTCGCTGCCGACCTCAAGCGGTCTTAACTTAAGATACGCTGTCGACGCTCCACATGATCAGCCCAAATTGTCCACAGAGTAAAACAATGTGCGCCACATAGCCCTTCAACATCCCTGCCCCGGGCTTTTGAAACAGCGTCTGTGGGGATAAGGGTGACAACACGATCAACATTTGGTGTAAGAGCAACCCGTACACACTGGAGAGGATGCCCATGGCCACCAAAGGGCCGAGTCTTGAAGGATCATCCATGTAAAACATGATCATCACGGTGGCGAGGCCCAAACCCGAATAACCAGCCTGAATACTCATTTGGGCCACATCCATCACCCCCAAGCCCTTCTTTAGAACCTTTCTAAAGACGACCAAGCCACCGAAAATTCCCAAAAAGCAGAAAAAAGCTTCGGGGGAAAAAAACGAAGATGCCGAAGAGGACAGAGCCACCGTTCCCCACCACCCTAACACCAGGCTCAATACGGCCAGGACGGGGAGCATGTTATTGGAACTTAAAGTGATAGGGTGTCTGAACGGCTGTGTTTTGATGAGCCGCGCACCCACATAAAACGCCCCCCACAACGCCATCATCAACAGCAGCGAATAAAACTGCGGCCAAACGTGAGAAGGGTCGGAAAGATTGGAGAGCATGTGAACCATGCCCACCCAAGCGGCCAGCGCTCCAGCGGGCAAAATTAACTCGATCACTTTTTGGCGTACCAGGGCAGGTTGAAACCCACCCGCCAAAACCGATGGCACCACCAAACCGAGAACGATTAAAGGCAGCCAATTCCAAGGCCACAAGGTCATGTCTAAAGGATTCATCGCATCACCCTTCTCCCCCTACCACTAAGTCATCTTAGCAATCAGGTCTTCGATCTGTCCACTGACGCTGAAGATAGTAAGGTCCCCAAATTGCGCTTGTTTTTTGTCGGTTGTGACGAGGCTCACAAACATGCGGCAGAAAAAATAGCGTTATTCGGCGATGGGGTTGCCGATGTTGTACAAGCCGGTGTCGCCATAGTCTTTGCCAGGGATGCGTTCGATGTCAGGCGGGAAGACGTCTCGCTTGTGACGGTAATAAGCATCACGGTAATCACCTTGTGATTGCGCATTATACGTCACATAAGCCGCGCGACGGGCACTGGCACTTTGATTGGGCCCCGACCGATGCGGAATGTACGAATCAAAAAGAACCAAATCGCCTGACTTGGTTTCTAAAGGCACCCAAGTCAATGCATCGATGGCCTCTTGGGATAACACTTTGTCTTTCGTCATCTCTAAAAGGCCGGCGCGATGTTTGCCCGGCACCATTTCCAAACAACCGTTTTGCAGGGTGGTGTCATCAATAGAAACCATGGCCGTGATGTGAAAGTCTTGGCCAAAAGATGCAAAGGCCGGTGCATCTTGATGCGCGGTAAAACCGTTGCCACCGGGTAATTTGAAATTCAGTTTTTCTTTGAACAACAATGCAGGCTCATGGAAAAGAATTTCCAAAATATCCATCAGCCCTTCGTTGTAAATGACATCTTTCCAACCCTCATGAAAATATAAAAAATTTTCCATGCGGCACAAAAGTTTTTCATCGGCTTCACCGGTCTGCTCAAAATATTTCATCCATTTGCCAGCGGTTTCTGGCCAAGTGCTCATGTCATGGGTCCACTGGCGCAAGGCAGTGCCGTCCCCAAAGAATTGAGGGAGGTGAATAAAACCGTTGTCGTCCCAAAAGTTTTTTTGTGCAGTGGAAAGGTTCATGGGTGTTCGGCCTCATTCATTTGGACATGTTGCCATGCCATGGCTTTAATTTCATCGAGGGTTAATATCTCGCCGTCTCGTTTTTTAGCGGCCTCATCCCAGGCCCGAAGTCGTAAAAAATCTTTGTGATGGGGATGTGCTTCGAAGGCCAAAGCTTCTTCTTCGCTCATGGGCCCGCCTTGAAATTCGAGGGTGCCTTTGCTGGCCTCCGAAAGTTTGGCGTAATAGCCTGGTTTGCGACAACACAAATAACGTTTGGCCGCCACGTGCGAGGCCACCCCTTCGGTGACCCGGTCGGAAAAGCCCAGGCTTTTTAAATGGGCAGCCCCAATGTGCTCATGATCGATAACGCCCAGCCCATCCATTTGTGGGGCATCTGCTTGGGCACACAAATGGCCGATGTCATGAAAAAAAGCGGCCAGCACCAGCGCATCGTCAGCCCCGGCCGATTTGGCCAAAAAAGCGGCCTGCTGCATGTGCGCCAGCTGGGTCACGGGTTCGCCGATATAGTCTTGCTCGCCATCTGATTCGTACAGGGCAAAAAGTGCCTCTAAGGCATGCATAAGACCTCCAATGGACTAGATCATGCCCCAAAACCCACAAAAATCAATCGGGCTGTTGTCGGTATGCCCCAACGCTTTTCCACATCATCACAATGGGCTATCTTACACACCAGCGATGCGGGGAGGCCAATGAGCGACGGTCCAAAAACCAGTGATGAAAAAACGTTAGAAGAACTCTTCCCTGACTATGCGGTGGATCGCGACGCTTTGGCGCCCGCCTACAAAGCGCTGCGCATCAAACTGGGGATCGGGCAGTTTTACATGCGTCACCGTGACGAACCCAAAATTGGTTTTTTTACAGGCCTGCCGCCAACGCACAAAAATGGGAACAGGGACCTGCCCATTTATATGTCTTCCAACCCCATTCACATCGAAACCTTCAAACCCGGGGTGGAATTGAGCATCGATCTCCAAGGTGAATTCTTCACTTGGTTGCAAGCGTCTGGTTTTTGTATTGATATCCAATTAAACGATGAGTATCTCGATCGGCGTTTGTACATCAAAGCGAAACCTAAAGAAGAAGAACCGTTTTGCAGGCGCTTTTTACGTCAAGAACCGGTGATTGATTTGCTTCGGAGGTTCATCCCCCCGGAAGCACCCGATGCTGGGGTCGCCGCTTTTTTTCATTTAAAAGACCAACATCTGTTTTTCACCGTCCATGCGGTTCGCAAAGGTGGGGGCAAAGTGGCCCTGTGGAAGGCCCAACGCATTGCCCGTTATCTGCATGAGTTTGTCACCACCTTAGACAATCTCCACGTGCAAAAATACCCGCTGGTATGGCCCGAAAATCCAGCCCCATGGTTTCGCTCTCAGTACCCCGATCTCAAACGATGGACGCTCCCAGGTCGTTCCACCGCCTCTCCTTCGGGCTCGCCCGTGGCCGTTTGCTATTCAAATGTGGGCGAAATCGAAATCGAGGAATAACCTGCCCATGGGTTTTGTTTGAGCTTGAATAAAAGTCCTCATCTGCTGTATCCAGCGGCATGAATCGCAAATAACCCATGGAGAAAAATATGTCCGCAAACTTTACTGAAGTCGTTCAAAACGCCCAAGAGGGCCTCGAAGTATTAAAAGCCAACGAAGCCCAAGCCGCGCTCAACGCAGACCCCAACACCATGATTCTCGACGTGCGCGATGAAGGGGATCTCAACCTCACCGGCATCATCCCAGGCACCGTCAATGTGTCCATGGGCACGCTGTATTTCAAAGCAGATCACAACATGCCCGCCGAATTTCAAGATCCCAACCTAGGCGACAAAGATCGTCCGATCATCACCACCTGCACCTTGGGCATGGTGGCCTGCATCGCAGCCAAAACCCTGAAAGATTACGGATTTAAAAATGTGAAGGTCCTTGAGGGTGGCAACCAAGCTTGGAAAGAGGCGGGCCTCCCCCTCGAAGAAGCTTAAAACCTGTTTTGCGCACCCACTCCCCAGCAAAAGTGGGAGTGGGTTTTGCCTTTTGGGCCCGCTTTCTCTAAACTGCGGGTCATGGCAAAAAAATCCACCACCATCCGCGCAGAGCTTGAAAAAGCATTTCCCGGCTTTGAGTTCGCAACGGTAAAAGACTCGTTTATCCACAAGGCTTACCAGGCACAAAACATTGACAATGAAAAAATTCATTTCATTGTGAAACCATATTTCTTTGGCGGAAAAATCACCCACGCGGATCTTTGGCCGTCACCAATTTACATTCAAACCTTAAAGCCGGGCGTTCAAATGAATGTCAGTCCGCAGGGAACCGTCACTGATCTTCTGCAAAGCTTGGGCTTTAACCTCGATCTCCAGCTCAATGACAAAACACTCGATCATAACTATTTCATCAAAATAAAACCCGGTGAAGAGCGCTCCTTCTGTGAAGAGTACCTGCGACAACCCCAAGTCAAACAACTGCTCCGTGGCTACATCAGCAGTGGCGTGCCTTCATGGCGTTTTCAACACCAACACTTTGCGCCCTACCTCCCGACCAGTCTCGAAACGAGCGCTGAAGGCGTCGACCTAAAGGAAGCCCAGCGTATCGTGCGCTTTGTTGTCAGCGCGGTCAAAACGTTTGATGCCTTACCCCTGCCCCTTCATCCGTTACAGTACCCAAAGTCGCCTCCAAGTTGGTTCAAGAAAAAATACCCTGAACTCAAGCCGATCAAAATCGAAGACAAAACCTTTGAAGCCCCTTCTGGCGCCCCCATCGCGGTGCGGTTTTCAGATTTGGACGAATAGTTTTGCTTCACCCATCGGTGGCAAAAATTGGTCAAGAATCTGCTTCGGTGGGTTATTTGGACAACAGGTTAAACCGAATGATGTGCCAAAAAGCAGCCACACCATCTTTCCAATTGATCTTTTTGCCTTCGGCATAGGTACGCCCATAATACGAAATGGGCACTTCATAAATACGGATTTCGGGAATGCGAGAAATCTTGGCGGTGATCTCAGGCTCGATGCCAAATCGGGAGCTCTCGAGCTTCAGGCTGCGAATCACATCGCCGCGAAAAACTTTGTAGCAGGTTTCCATATCGGTGAGATTGAGGTTCGTGAAAAAATTCGACATGAGGGTGAGCAGTTTGTTGCCCACCGTGTGCCAAAACAAAAGCACACGCACCTCTGGCCCACCCGCAAACCGCGAACCATAAACCACATCGGCCTTTTCATCGACGATAGGCCTGATCAATCGCGGATAATCTTCAGGGGTGTATTCTAAATCAGCGTCTTGCACCAACACGATGTCCCCAGTGGACATTTGAAACCCTTGCCGAATGGCCGCGCCCTTGCCTGAGTTGTGCGGCATTTTATGAATCACCACTTTATCGTTTTGGGACTGATAGGCTTCAATCTTTTTTAGGGTCTCATCTTGGGACTTGTCATCGATCACAATAATTTCATGGTCGCTAATGGATGCCAACTTGGCCAACTGCGCGCACACCGAGTCCAACAAAGCCTCAATGGTGGCTTCTTCGTTAAATGCCGGAATCACAATGCTGAGTTTCATGACTGTCCTACATTCTCTTTGTCCTGAGGTCCCAGGCATCATTCCTTCTTCCCACTCGTGTTGATTACCACCATTTTATCAAGATTGCGATTATCGTGCCTCTAAGCCCATTTTGGCACTAAATTTGACTCTTTGCTTTGCGCCGTCAAAATACGGACCAAACCAAAAGGGGTCTTCAATGCGGAACTTATTTACGATGGGCCTTCTCGTGGGCCTCATGGGTCTTTCCACGAGCTGTACACTCAAGAACACCAAAATTCCCTCAGCCGGGGTGGCTTTGGCCGAAGCCGACTACATCATTCTCGGCGAAATCTCCGCCACCAGTTGCGGCGGTTACATGCTGGGCATCAACTGGGAAACCCTTTTTCATCAGGAGTCCACCTCCATCAGTTCGGGCGGCAACATCTTGGGTGCTCTGTTGGGCGTGGGGGCCGGATCTCCTGAAGCGAGTCGCGCCCTGTACGATGCACTGGAAGAAATGCCTGAGGCCACCCACTTGTTGGCGCCTCGGGTGAAAACCGAATCCAATGGGTTTCATATTGGGCCCATCCCGGTTTTTGCGGATCGCTGTGCCACAGTGAATGCACGTGGCGTTCGTGTGGTGGGCCCGAGGGCTCGCGGTGTTTTACGTGATGATGTACACGGCGAGGTGGTCATCGAGCAACCTCGCACCATCAACAAAGAAGCCTCAAAACCCATCAAACGCAACGAATCAGAAAAGACGAAGGCACTTAAAAAGAAGAAAGCCGAAGAACGTCGACGGAGTGTTTGGGACGAAGAATAAATAGCACAAAGTTAGGGTCCTTCATGCGCAGCCGCTGGTGACCGGCCGTCTTAGGTTTGGGCAGGGGGTTCTTTGTATTCATCGCCGCCGGTAAGCCGACGAAAGATGAGAATACACAGAGAAATCAAAAGTAACGACCAAAACACGTCTTCGGAGAAGTTCGCCGGGAACAGATGCTTAGACAAATCTCGGTACCCTTCTCCCAAGAAAGACACTAAAATCTGACTGTAAAAGAACAGGCCAAGAAAAAATAACATCGGCCACAGCGCCCCACCCATGATCCAAAGAATCCATGCTGTCGCTAATATTGGAAACACCATCTTAAAAGCGTCTCTCACTGCTGCTTCTTTAAGGAGATCAATGTAGCGACCCGACGGGTAGGCCTCACCATAAAACAGCTGGTGGTGTTTGTAGACATGGAAATACTGCCGTGTGAATTGATCGTACATCGATGCATTAAAAAAGACATGAAAAAGCAACGTGGGGTGCTTCAGGTATTCGGTGAGGGCGCTGCGAAAAGAACCCGTTGCCCCTGATATTTCATAGCATCGCCGTTGCACATTCTCTTCTTTGCGGACGGCACCCTTTTCAAGGTTGTGTTCATTCCCCCAAGCATCGATGGCCACACAATCCTTTTGGATACCCTCGGGCAAAGCCAAACCCAGGTCTCGCTCTAATTGATACACGCCGTAATACGATGAATGGTACTGGTTGAAGTTGGTTGCACCCGTGCGGGACATGGTCAACCACAAGGCCACCACCTGAATCACCACTAAGCCAAGCAGCATTTGTTTTTGGTACCGCGGCTTCATCCACCAGACAAAAAGGACAAACAAAATGGGCAAATAAAAAAACTGGCTCTTGGCCGCCGCCACCGTGGCCACCCCAAGCAAACTGAGCAGCACATATTTTTTGTGGGTGGGATCGATAAAATAGAGCAACATCAAAGGCAAGCAGATGAGCAGAACGGACTCTTGATAAAAAGAATGAATAAAGCCCACGTTAGAATTAGAAATGAGTGGCACCACACCTAGAACCAAGATGCCGACACAAACCATGGGGTGGGTGGAGAGGGGCAAGTGGCGAGTAGCGAAAGCTTTAAAAAACAAAAACAACGAAACGGCAAAGAGCAACTCTTTGAACAGAAAAATTAAATCAATACTGAGACGGTCGGTCAACAGAGAGACCACCGAAGCATAACCGTACAACAAATAGGTGTAGCTGCTGGGATAGCCCGAAGCGCCGACGGCACCGAAAGACGCTCTTAAAGGAATGTCCCGCAATTGAACGGGGGTGAAGGTTTGAAACACACCTGTATTGAAATCGATGAACGCAGACATGATACGGGCGTAATCACCAATATTGACCGCATTCACCCCCGCATTGAGTACGTGGACCACGCCCAAAAGAAGGGTGATCCCGAGTACATCTTGCAGCTTGATGAATTTCCCTGTCATTTTGAGGCTGTTCTCGTTTCGCTGAAACGGGCCTGTGAGGCCCTGCTCCTTTTTACCCCAAAAAACAGCCTTTTACCCAATTCTAGCCCTCGCTTTTTTGGGCTGTTGCGCAAAGATGCGCGCTTAAGGTGTCAAACCGCGCACGCAATACGTAGACAGGCTGTCACCGGCTTTGGGCCAGGAAGTAAAACCACCCGCATTATTATCCCAGGCCCAGGCGCTGAATTCATCGTAAGATTCTGACGTCCAAAAGCGATAGGTCGCGGACGCACCGGTCAACGCTGGGATATCAGACGCCCAAATAGACATTTCGTCTTTGGTGGGAACCCGCCAATCATCGTAGCCTTCAAGCTGTAAATCATCACAGACGGTGAACAGTTCACTGGCACCGATGGGGCTGCCATTTAACTTTGTTCCACCACTGCCACCGTTACAATCATTATCGCTTTGCTCACAATAGTCAAAAGTGCTCGCAGACAAGCCGCCTTCTTGCTCATACCAATCTCGACAAGAATTGAAGTCTGGTAAGAAATCAAGGCCTGCAGGGCAACGTGTAAACATGAGCGCATTGTCATTGCTGCTCAAGACAGCCGGCAAGTAAACGTCACAAGCGTCACCGGTGTTGTCGCGGTCCTTATCTTCTTGATTTGGATTTGACACCGCCGGGCAGTTGTCCTCTATATCGTCAATTCCGTCGTCATCGTAATCATAATCGTAGGCAGCCACATCATCCGACGCATCTTTGTCCCAACCATTAAAGGCTGCATTGTTACCAAGATCGGTTAAAGCAGCTGAGGCAACAGGGTCGGTCTCGGTGTAACTGGTCAAGTAACCGGCGGCGGAAGCAACGGGGTCGGTCTCGGTGTAACTGGTCAAGTAACCGGCAGCGGAAGCAACAGGGTCGGTCTCGGTGTAACTG
>MDTD01080296.1_pt1 | contig 12851 bp, 13 predicted proteins | sample 811221 | NCBI WGS metagenome assembly MDTD01 (sample SAMN05326646, study PRJNA326480) | marine metagenome | isolation source: seawater | place: Pacific Ocean: South West | collected 2011 | reverse complement strand
CCACGGCAGCATCAAGAAGGCCGACACCCTCCGCACCCACCTTGGCAAGCACTTCTCTGCCATGCTCAGCGCCTGATGGACCACCACCGCCATGCCATGCATGCCACCACTCTTGTACACTAATACACATATGCATACCCTGTACCGACAACTCACCGTCATGTTGTATTAAAGTGGTTCGCATCGACAGCTGTCAGCAGAGATGACTTTAACACACACACATGCCACACTGTGTATTACTCAAAACCGTTTACCCACTCAAAATAGCGCACACCGCCGTGCCCTTGCTCCCAGATGCTGTAGCGGGCGACCTTGCTGGCCGACGGCTCAAGCAGACTGCCGGTGCCGGTGGTCTCTTCACGGAACAAGCGCAGCAGCGCCTGCCGCTGGCGGCCGAGCTGCTGCTGCTCGGGGTGCAGGAGCTTGTACAGCGCCGCTCCCTTCGGGCAGGCCTGCGCATCGGCGGAGAGCGGGTGTCCGAGCGGCCAGCCCTTCTTGTGGATCTCGACCATGATCTTGCCGTACTCCCGCAGGTCGTCGTCATCGAAGTAGATGACGAACTTGGCACCGTTGGGCGGCACCCTGAACTTCCGCACCGGGTCCACCGCCGACTTCGCAAACATGATCTTGAGCTCGCTCATCGCTTGCAGCACCGGGTCGAGCTGCAGGGCCGTCAGCGGGCACTCTTGCGGAACCGTCATGAGCTGATGCTGCTGCTTCTTCTGTGCCAGGATCGCCGCTCGCTGGCGCAGGCCGTTGGCGAAGCAGCGACCGTCCATCACACGCTGCAGGTTGCGGCTGATCTTGGCGCCACCGCTCGTCGTGCGGTGCACGCCCTTGCCGGCGGTCTTGCTGCCCTTGGCCTCTTTGCCCATGGTGTCGGTGGAGCACTCTCGGTCGACTGAGAAAGAAAGAATGAGAGCGGAGCTCACAGTCGAGCTCTCACCTGGAAAGCTCTCACCTGGAAAGCTCTCACCTGGAATGACTGGCTGAGACAGAGGGGCTCGCTCACAATTCAACTCTACTACTGCAGTGCGCACACACCATGTCTCGGGGCGACGCTGTATTCTACGTGGCGAGCTACACCATCGGCGAGGACAACATCTTCACCGGCAAGCTGGAGGAGGACGACGAGGACACCGCCGACATTGTGGAGGCCATGGAGGGCGAGAACGAGATCAAGACCAAGCACCTGCCCGACATCTGGAACTGGGTCAAGCGCACGGTGCAGGGTGTCGTTGGGTGCTACAACGTCAGCATCAAGCAGGACATCAACCTCCACATCAACGGCGGGGAGGTCCTGCTCAAGAACCTGATGATCCGCTGGCAGAGGGCGAACGGCATGCCCACCAAGCTGGACCGCAGCGAGGCCTGGCGGGACATCCCCGCCATGATCGAGGACGGCACCATCCCCGGTGAGGGCGAGTTCACCTTCCGCTACCGCCCCTTCCGCTTCGCCAACAAGGCCCACTGCACCGAGAACCGTCGTCGTCTCAAGGCCGAGCGGGAGGGCCACGCCGAGGTCGCTAGCCTCGCCGCTGGCCTGCAGGCGAGCTCCTCCGACTCCGAGGACTCCGACTCCGACGACGAGGACCGCTACCACAAGGGCTCGCTGGCGGCCATGCTCCGTGCCGAGGAACACCAGGGACCGATCGCTCACGCCAACACCGAATCCTCCGGCTCCGACGACGACGATGATGCGGAGGAGTCCGACGACGACGATGCTGCGGAGGAGTCTGCCGACGACGATGCTGCGGAGGAGTCTGCCGACGATGCTGCGGAGGAGTCCGATGACGATGATGCTGTCGAGGCTGCTGCGGAGGAGTCTGCCGACGACAGCGACGACAGCGACGACAGCGACGACAGCGACGACAGCGACGACGATGATGCCGTGCAGGCGCCGGTGGCAGATGCTGCCGTGCAGGAGCCGGTGGCAGATGCTGCCGTGCAGGAGCCGGTGGCAGATGCTGCCGTGCAGGAGCCGGAGCGGCAGGAGGAGGACCGCATGGACGCCGAGGAGGTGCCCCTGCAGGTGGACATGTCCGAGCCCTCGGAGGAGAGCTTCCTATCGTTTTACCCGAGCAGTCGTCTGCGTGACATGCGTTTGGACGAGCTCAAGGGTCTCAAGGAGAAGTTCAACCGCATGGGGTGCAGCGGCACCGGCATGCCCAAGAAGCCCAAGAAGACGCACTACCAGACTGCCGTCAAGAAGGACGTGCGCAAGATGGTGGCGGCGATGACGACAGAGCGCCAGCAGAGGTGGCTGGACATCGCCAAGATCGAGTACGCCGACGGCGACAACCTCGCTGATCTGATTGTAAAGTGTGTCATGTGAGCATCATGTTGCCTGCATCCTGTTGTATAATACATCTATCTACGCTGACTCTGCCCCGGCCAGCTATCACGGCATGTAAAGGCGTATCTGCTGACAGCTGTGCATGAAAGCGTCTTTATTACACATCGCACTCCAGCAGCTTGTCCCAGGATACATCATCGACCGCTACCGAGGTGGGCGAGCCGCTGTACTGGACGTTGAAGATCTCGCCGAGGCGCTCCTGGTCGTCCTTCTCAAGGGTCTGCTGGAGCTGTGTGATCTGCTGCTGCTGCTTCAGCATGTGCTGGTCCATGGCTGTCATGGTGGCGTGGGCCTCAGCTATCGTTGCATCACGCTCGTTGATCGTCCGGCGCATCCGGTGCATGTCCCGGATCGACTCGAGGTGCTCAGGGAACAGCGGGTGGCTAAACACGATGGAGATGGTGGTCGGGCGCTTTCTCTTCCGGCCAGCGCCTTCCTCTTCGTAGATGTCAACGTTCTGCATGGTGAAGCCCGCAGCGAACATGCAGCTCTTGAAGTCTCGGAGGGTGGTGGCGCCGATGCCGGGCAGGTGCTCGATCCACTTTTTCAGGTTCCACTTTCCCCCGACCTTGTGGATGCTCACGCTCCCCCGGTCCATCTGGAGGTGGGGAGCGCAGTCTTCCTGCTGCAGCACGCTGTGAAGCATAGTCACGAAATCCTCTGGTGAGCAGTCGGCCATGGTGGTGAAATGTGTGAGCTCTTTCTGTTTCAAATGACGAATTCCAGGTTTTATCGTATGGTATAGAAGTGCATGCCGGACCCGCAGGATGGGCACTGGGTATGAAATCGTCCCCAGTCGGCGATACATTGGTGGCAGTAGCTACGAAAACAGCACTTGGTCACATGCCGCACCGCATCGATGCTCTGGTGGCACAGATGGCATCGTATAGGTTCATGATAGTCAATGTGTCGAGACCACGCCACCACGCACGGATAGTAGGCTTCCACCTCCACCGACTTGATCGTCATGTGGCGATACAGATGCACCAGCAGGGTGTCCGGCTTCCCGAGCTCGGTGCATGGACAGCCGACGCCGTGATTGTGGAACAGCGAATGCAGGAAGGTGTGGATGTCGGGAGGGGTAGCGAGCTTGCGCATGCAATCGTTGAGGTGGCGGGCGAAACGGTCCATGGTCCGCACCGCATCCTGATTGCTGGCGCAGTGGAACTTCCAGAGCCGATCGCCGTGCTCGCCCAGGGCGATGAGCTCGATGGTGTACCCTCCCATGGTCATCGTTATCGAGAGTGGCTCGCCGCCTCTCATCGTCCCGGTGAGTCGTTCCAGGTGCGTCAACCGAGCTTCCAGGTCGGACCGGCTTCCAGGTCGAGTGTCAGAACGAGCAAGCTCTCACAAATTCTACTCATCCGCATCTGTGCGACCACCACCAACGACCACCATGCCGACCCAGTACCAGCTCACCGACCAGGCCATCTTCTCCGCCGCCGCTGCGGGCGGCGTCATCCTGTCCAAGGTCCCCGCCTCCGGCACCGACAAGATCCAGATCCGCCGCATCGACAGCAGCGGCCGTGCTGTTCTGCAGGACCTCGAGGGCAGCGCCATCAAGACCGCCTTCGGCGTCGACCGCTTCCACTGGGACGGCAAGACCGACATGTGCGGCCCGCTGCAGAAGGCTTCGTTCAAGAACCACGGCAAGGACACTGCTGGTGGTAGCAAGCCGACGTACAAGAACATCGCCGTCAGCGGCATGCCGGAGTTTGTTGCCCCGGAGCCCAAGCCGTCTCCGGTCAAGCCGTCTCCCCCGGCCCGCACCGCTGCGGCATCGCCGTCCGCCAAGCGCAAGTTCGACCGCTTCACCAGCGACATGTCCGAGGCCGAGCTCGCCGAGCTGCAGGTGCACATCCGCTCCACCATCGCCGCCAAGAAGGCCGCCAAGAAGAGCGCCGAGAGCGAGAAGAAGAAGATGCAGGCCAAGCTCCAGAAGATGCAGGCCGACGAGGCCAAGCTGCAGGCGGAGCGTGCCAAGCTGCAGGCGGCGCTCGACGCCATGGACACGGGTGGGGCTTCTGCTGCCGTCGCCGCCTCGCCGGCCAAGGCTGTCGCCGCCTCACCGGCCAAGGCCGCCACCCCCGAGAAGGACACCGTCATGGAGGAGGAGGAGGTAGAGGAGGAGGAAGAGTTCGAGTCTGGCTCCGAGTCCGACTCGGAGGAGGAGGAGGAGGAGGTAGAGGAGGAGGAGTCCTGCGAGGAGGAGGAGTCCTGCGAGGAGGAGGATGACGACATCTGCACGGCTTTCTCCGGCAGCAAGAGCGTGGTGCAGCGTCACTACGAATCTATCGTGGGCACGGCAGCACCGGTCAGCTTCAGCCGCCCGAAGATGCGCTCGCTCCTCATCATGCAGCACTACTCCAGCGAGCAGCTCCGCACACTTGCCAACTCGGTCAGCATCGACGGCCGCATCACCACCGCCGCCGCTCTCCGCCCCAAGCTGCTCGCCCATTTCGATCTGGAGTAGAAACCGTGCATTGTATTTCCATTGATGTTCCAATAAACCACCACACACTCACACACTGCATATCGTAAAGGGGCACACATCGACAGCTGTCGTCATGCACCTGTTTATCTGCCAATAAACCGTAACTTCCGGGTGTGTGTCGAGAAAATTCTCCTCTCAATCCAGGTGAGAAAACTGTCGCCACTCATTTTCAAACCAGGGTGCCCGCCATGAGTCACGATGAGACGGCTTCGGTGGGGAAGGAGGACGACTTGGATCTGAGCTGGCTGGCGGGCTCCGAGTCCGACACGGATCTCCTGAGCTTCGACGCCACGCCTCCGGTCGAGGCGGCGGTGAAGCCCAGTCCGATACGTCCCGTCGCTCCGCCCGCCGTGGATCCGGGGGAAGACAACGAGTTCGATCGCTTGATGGAGGAGATCCTGGCGAGCGGCGATCTGGACCAGATACTGCCGCCGCCGTCGAAGAGGCAGCGGCTGAGCAAGCGTCTGACGCCCAAGACCCGCACCATGCGCTCCATCACGCCGGACAAGGACTACGGCTGGAACCCGGAGGGCACTATGTTCCGTGGCTGTGTGGGCGTGCAGATGGGCGGCGAGCCCAAGTACGAGAACTGGACCAAGGACGAGGTGAAGGAGCGCATGAACACCATGATCTGCACCAAGTGGAAGTGGACCGGTGCGGAGACCGAGCGTAGCCGGTGCAACCTCTCCCGCTGGCTGCTCAAGGTCAAGGACACCTACGGCGCCGACAAGTTTAACCCGAGGGACGTCGAGATCTTCAAGCTGGATCACAAGAAGGGCAAGGGGTCCCGCAAGAACTCGGTCCCCGGCACCGCCAAGTACTACCCGCCGTACGACGCCCTCTGCTGCGGCTACGAGGTCAGCCGCTGCCCCTTCATGGTGACCGACAACCCGAGCCACACCAAGATGCGTCTCTCGCCGGTGTTCGTCGAGTGCCTCAAGGCGAACCGCCTGCTGTAGTGTGTTTGCGTGTGCATGAATGCATGAATGAATGTGTGTGTATTGATTCTACGGTATCTACAGGGGTACATAGTAGCCATTGTGCTCGTTCAGCGTCTGCACAAAGATGCGGGCGTTGGCGTCTCTCGGGGAGAGCTCTAGTTCGTTGGTGCCCCACTGGCATTCATCGTGATAGTACACCACGCCGTAGATGAGCGCCAGCACCGGCCAGCGGTAGGGCGGCAGGCCGATCTGGTTGGCGATGGCGGAGCGCTCCTGGCACATGTGGTGGAACTTGACCACCACCTCGTCAGAGACCGTTCCTGCGCCGATCTGCAGGGCGACCTCGGGGCGGCAGGGCGGCTCCAGCAGCACCAGCTGGTAGGCCTTGTGCCGGACGCAGAGCATGGCCGCCGGGGCGTTGTTGTGCGGCATCGATTCCCCGTACATGCCCCGCATGGCGTTCGGGTTGAGGTCCGGGTTGTCCTGCCAGTAGTCGACGATCATGCGCCACTGTTCCCGATCGAGCGCCATCCAGATCAGCGCCCGCCACACGGCACAGTCGTTGACTGGCGTGTAGTAGGGCTTGTCGAAGCCGAGGTCCGCCTCGATCTCCTGACGCATCTTCTTGGACTTCTCGTCCGGCTCGTACGAGTAGCCAATGTCCTTGAAGTGGCCTTCGAGGTAAATGTCCTTGAAGTAGCCTTTGAGGTACTCGGCGTAGTTGTCGGCCACCTCCTCCGCCAGCTGCACGAGCTTCTCGGCGTCCTCCTGCTCGTCAGCAGTCTTCTTGAGGTAGGCACTGTAGTCCGGCGTGGGGGCGTAGTTGACGAAGTTCTCGGTCATGGTGTCCTGGATTCTGGTAATAATGAGAGCTGCGCTCGCTCTCGATCACGCATTCCAGGTGTGCCTTTCCAGGTCGAGTGTTCCAGGTTGTCGAGTGCTGCAGTGGCGACACATTTTCTCCCTCGGCAAGGTCGACGATGCTGCACGCTATTCAGAGCGCCCAGAGCTGGATCCAGCGCCGGCACCGTGATCTTCCGGTCGTGGCCGCTTCGTCTCCCGCTCCTGCTGCTCCCGCAGAGGGTTCGTACGGCATCACCGTCGAGATGGTGGTGGAGAACCCGCAGGACACCACGACCGGCACCACTGTCGTCTGCGACGTGACCGAGTGCAACCTGTCGGGCGAGGATGCGGTGTACATGCTGATCGCCATCAGCCGGCACCTGAAGCACAAGCGCTCGTACCACTGCGCTCAGGACCCGAGCGAGGTGATGGTGCACCAGTACTACGAGGAAGAGTGCGTCATCTGCCCGTGCTGCAACCCGACCTTTGAGAAGGCGCTGCAGATTCTCGTGTATATTCACGACAGCGAGGGGGGGACGTACCCTCCGGCCCGGGTGCTGCCAGACGGCAGCTCCGGCGGCTTCATGGGCGTGCTGGCTTGGGACTGGCGCACCATGGACACAGTTGATATGCTCGAGGAGGTGCTGCCCCGCAAGACGCTGAACGTCCAGCACTACGAGGAGACCGGCTTCCTGACCGATACCTCGGGGATGGGGTGGGAGCTGCCGCAAGTGTACGAGTACCGGATGGTGCCCAAGGTCGCCCAGGACTGGGCGCCGGTTGCGGGCGACGGGGAGAACATGGGGACCTGCTCCATCTGCCTGTCCGACGTGACCTCCGACCACGTCAAGACGCCGTGCGGTCACCACTTCCACGGTAAGTGCCTCGGCCTGTGGCAGCAGCGGCAGCAGGTGTGTCCCATGTGCCGAGTTGAGCTAGCCTAATAAAGACGTAGACATGTACAATTGTGATCTATAACGTCTTTAATCATGGGCGGAGCATGCGTGACTAAACTCTCGGCGCCACTGGTCGGTCGGCCGGTACGCACACAGCATGGACACCACCCGCTGGTAGGTCTCGAGCGTCACGTGGGACCGCCACCCCATGCGCTGCAGGAGGTACAGCTCCATGTCGCTGGCGGCCTTGGCGGTCATCTTGTGCTCGCACATCTCGGAGATGCGTACTACGTATTCGGCGGGCCAGGTGCACTCGTCCTCCTCGTTCTTGGTCGCTAGACGCATCGCTACCGAGAAGCAGACCATCCGCATCATGTAGTTCTCCCGGTGGCTGAAGATGCGGTCGAAGGTCTTGTGGTACTTGTCCTGGTACTGCGCCACATGCACGCCCTGCAGCGCACGATGAATCAGCACCAGAGCGTACACCAGGTAGGGCGGTGCGCACACCATGTTGTACGAAAGAAATTGCCACGAATGATGGGGATCCTGCTCGGGCGTGCACAACTCCGTGCACATCACAACGGCCTTCATCGCCGAGGTCGCTTGCCGTGACATCGGGTCCTCCTTCCAATACGTCGGCATCCACTCGAGGGGCGGGCAGGACTCGGTCTCCTCCTTGACACCGTTACACCACTGTATGGTGCCGGTCTCAGTCACGAATCCAGAGCGCACCATCTTCTGGCGACGGCGCCCACCGCCGCCCATAATGGTAGCGTTCCGAGATCGCTTGCTCATGAGATCTGGGCCTTGAGTTGAAGCTGGACTGGTTTCCAGGTGTGACACCACGGACCTCTCGGCGGCGCCACCTGGATGTCGAGCCATGGTCGAGGGGTGCAAGGGCCGTACACACGCCGAGGAGGAGTTTAAGAACGGTAAGTTTCCACGTACTGGACAACCGAAGACAACAGCATTGTCTTGGGGGGTTCAATGACAGACATATCCGTATGAATGAATGAATGCATGCATGCAGGGAGTTTATGTGTGTATGATCACTTGGTGGTGGCAAGGGACAGGCTCTGGAGGGAACGCTCGACGCCGAGAACGGGGCTGAGATCGATGCCCACCACCTCGGCGACCAGACGGCAGTAGGTGTCCTTGGTCTGCTCGCACTGCCACTCGGCGGCGGACTTCAGCCACTCGACGAGAGTCTGGCGGTCCCACTTTCGGAGGATGTAGTGGGCCAAGTTGCCCATGCAGCGAGCCTGCTTCAGCGCCCACGCCCGCTTGAACTCGTTCTCTCCGTACAGGTCGCACAGCGCAAAGCTCTGGCCGTAAATGGAGTTCGCCATGTCGGCGTAGACCAGGTGCATCTGGGGCACGGTGTTCATGCGACCGAGGTAGAGGCAGATGTTCTGGTAGGCGGAGAGTGTCCTCTTCTCGTTCGCCAGGAAGTTAAATACGTGCGAGCTGCAGCGCAGCAGGTTGCAGGGTACGTTATCGTCGTGCTGGCAGCAGTGGCCGAGGGCGACGATCAGCACCTCCACGTAGTCCCGGTGGCCGATGGTTCTGTACTCGTTCTCGGAGGAGATCAGACGGAAGAAGTTGGGGACGAAAAGATTGGTATCGTACGTCTCATCGCCTGGTTCTCCCGCCTCGAGCATGCGGAGAACGCATGATCCCAGTGCAGCACAGTCCATGGCGACTGATTTTGTGAGAGCTCCACTTCTGGAGAGGACCACCTGGAAATCGTCCAGTTTACGTTTTTGGATGGATAAACGGATCAGGCATGGTAGTAGTGATGCAGTACGATTTTAATGGGTATCCAGCATGTCTAGCATGCACTGCAGCGACGAGCTTGAATTGCCCTTCTCGGAAGAGGCGCTCTTCTTACGCTTGGCTAGTTTCTGTTGCAGCTTGGCCTGAGCGGGAGAAGGCTTCTTTCCCGAGAACCTCCCTGCCCACTCCGCATCTGACACCTCGATGTACGTCTTCTTCTTGACAGGCCTCTTCCTAGGCGATGCCGGTGCAGAGGCTAGGTTCGACAACTCCGCACCCGACTTGTCTTCCACACAAACCACCGTGTCGACCTTCTTGCCTGACGTCTTTACGGACTTCTTCTTCCTCTTCTTCCTCGCCACCTGGCCGGACTTCTTGCTGGTGGACTGTGCCGGTGCGGGCGCCGATGCCGGTGGGGCCGGTGCGGGTGCCGATGCGGGTGCCGGTGCGGGCGCCGGTGCGGGCGCCGATGCCGGTGCCGGTGCGGGTGCGGGTGCCTTCTTGGTCTTTTTCTTCTTGTTGGCTTTCTTGGTCTTCTTTTTGGCTTCCTTGGTGTCTGTCACCTTGGTGGTGAATGTGACGGTAAGCTTCGGTTCGCACACATGAAGCTTGAGGGTCGTATGCTCAAACTCGGGGGAAGCATGGTTCATGAGGAAGTGCCGGAGGCTGGTCTCGGTTGGGATGATGTGAATCTTGTCCGCCCAGCTCGGTTGGAAATGGCGGAAGTGTGCGACGATATATCCGTCCGACAGGATGGTATCGTAAGTGTCTCGGTGGGTGGAGAGCAGCTGGTAAGCCTGATTGGCGTTGTTGAGACGAGCCTGGTAGAACGCAATATTGGCGTTGGCCGGCATGTGCTCCAGGTGCTGAGCGTGTTCACGAGCCCCCTTGTCCTTGGTGAGCCGATCCATGTCGGCCGAGAACTGCTGGTAGTGGTGGAGGATGACATCCTCGGATGCAGAACGCTTGAGCCGGTGCCCGAGCATGCGGTACGCATTGAACACCAGGCTGAGGCGAAGCATGTCGTTGATGTTGTCATCAGTGCACGGAATCTGCATCAGTGTAGTGTGTGCCGTGTTATCCGTGTCGAAAGTGGACTTGTAGATGTTGTTGGCATCGACCGGCGCAAAACCGTGGATGGTCGAGTTGGACATGAACTGGAGGTACTTCAATTGCACGGTAGTTCCCGACCCAAGGACTTCGAATGCACCGAGGAGCTCGGCGAGGTGCCGCTTCTCCCCCAGACCCAAGGTGCTCCAGTCCTTGTCGACATATTGCTTCGCCTTTTGCATGAAGGCGAGCTCGACTTGGTGTTGCGTGCATATGCCGGGCGATAGCCCGAGCACATCGAAATGCCCGGGCATGGTGCGGCCCCTGAGAATTATGGTGCAGGTAGTGGTGCTCATGGCCTGGCACACTAAGGCGCAACTGCGATAAATCGTAGTTCTAACCAGTGTTCATCCGTCCCTGAAAGAAAACGTTTTCTGGCGAGTCGAAAAACGTAGCACGAAATCGTGTTAGTCTGGGGTCGAGTTGATTTCGTCATCACGAAATCAGAGGTCGAACTCCGGACCCCAGCCGACAAAAGTTTTTTCTGACAGCTCCGAGTTGGAGGTCGAACTCAGGACCCCAGCCGACAAAAGTTTTTTCTGACAGCTCCGAGTTGGAGCATGAAATCGTGTCGGTCTGGAGGTCGAGTTGATTTCGTCGACACGAAATCAGAGGTCGAACTCCGGACCTGGCAAAAAAGTTTTTTCTGACGGCTCTGAGTTGGAGCACGAAATCGTGTCGGTCTGGAGGTCGAGTTGATTTCGTCGGCACGAAATCAGAGGTCGAACTCAGGACCTGGCAAAAAAAGTTTTTTCTGACGGCTCCGAGTTGGAGAACGAAATCGTGTCGGTCTGGAGGTCGAGTTGATTTCGTCGGCACGAAATCAGAGGTCAAACTCCGGACCTGACAAAAAAAGTTTTTTCTGACAGCTCCGAGTTGGAGGTCAAACTTTGTACCTCAGTCGACAAAAGTTGTGTCTGGTGGCTCCGAGTTGGAGCACGAAATCGTTGGTCAAGTTATCGTATGGAATAGATGCGTCTCCGAACACGGGCACAAAAAGACATCAGCTCCGCAGGGACTCGAACCCTGAATCTCCCGCTTAGAAGGCGGGCGCCTTATCCGTTTAGGCCACGAAGCCATGGTTTGTTTTCGTAATTGCGCCTTCTGGTAGTTTAGTTCTGGATCCTGGTGGATCACACAAATCAAGCAGCAGCTACACCAACCGCCACCATCATGTCCACTTCGTCCAGCTCGACCAAGTCCACCACCAAGCCCGTCACCAAGAAGGCCAAGACCGACAAGACCAAGGAGTTCTTCAAGGCCGCCGCCGCCGACATGACCAAGTTGCGTGAGCAGCACTCCGCCGACATGGCCAAGATGCGTGAGCAGCACTCCGCCGACATGGCCAAGATGCAGGAGGGGCAGGACAAGATGAAGAGCCAGATCGAGCAGATGCAGCGAATCCTGGTGGACAAGCTCGGCGGCGGCGGTGAGAAGCGCACTGCCAGCGGCGAGGTGAAGAAGCAGCGCAAGAAGATTGAGTACTGCAACAACTACTACCTCCTCGCCAGCGAGTTCTTCAGCCGCCTCTGCCCACTCATCGGCCAGGAGAAGATGCGTGCGCTCGGCAAGATCAACGCTTGGGGGAACAACAAGGAGGTGCTGAAGACGTGGTTCATGGAGAACGGCCTCGACCTCTCCAACAAGCTCAACATGGAGGAGATCCGTGATATCATCACGAAAAAGAACCTCATCGAGGCTTTCACCGCCCACTTCACCGATCTGGCTGCGTCGATCAAGGGCCTGAAGAAGGAGGACAGTGTGGAAGAGGAAGAGGAGGAGGAGGGCTCGGAAGAGGAGGAGGGCTCGGAGGAGGAGGACGAGGAGGAAGACGAGTGAGAACTTGAGCGAGAACTTACCTTTTCATTCTGGTGCGAATCGCACACCTCAATACACTAATTTGTGTTGGTCTCAATGAACGAAACATATGTCTACTGTGTTTTACGATAACACTGGTTCTGAGATCAAGTGTATCAGTTGTTCTCTCTTTGCATTGCGTGTACGAAATCCAATTTCGTACATGACGAATTGATGCGGATCTCACGAATCTTCGCCCTGGTCACTCCGCACAGTCTGTGTTCACACCAGACCCGGCGAAATCACCTTCACCCAACACTTTCTTTCTATGGCGAACTGAGACACTCCACACACTCGCCGATCACGCCGGAACCCGACACACAACTCACTCGGGGATACCACATGCCTTGCTGAATTCGTAGTGTAACTCGATATTCTAACATTCGTCACACGAAACAGCGAAATAGCCTACAAATGTACGGAACACACAATAATTGCCCTATAGTGCTCAAACGAGTATTAGTCGTTTGAGCAAAACACGAATTCGTTTGACGAAAAATAATCTTGGTGTGAGGTGGTGATTCGTCATAACCCTAATTCGTAACGGTGATTAGGATTAGGGTTTCGAACGAAATCGT
>MDTD01187085.1_pt1 | contig 12854 bp, 17 predicted proteins | sample 811221 | NCBI WGS metagenome assembly MDTD01 (sample SAMN05326646, study PRJNA326480) | marine metagenome | isolation source: seawater | place: Pacific Ocean: South West | collected 2011 | reverse complement strand
TCCACGTGGCAGAACCTCCTCTGGGAAGATAAAGTTTTCATGAGGTTGATCTTGAGCTGCCATCCAAGCTCGGATACCTTCGTTTAGAAGGTTGTTTTTAGTATAGAAAGTCTCGAACTCTGGATCTTCAGCTGCACGAAGTTCTTGAGATACGAAATCGTAAGCACGTAGGTTAAGAGCTAGACCAACGATACCAATAGCACTTGTCCACATTCCTGCTACAGGAACGAATAACATGAAGAAGTGTAACCAACGCTTGTTTGAAAATGCTACACCAAAGATTTGTGACCAGAATCGGTTTGCAGTTACCATTGAGTAAGTTTCCTCTGACTGTGTCGGAGTAAATGCACGGAATGTGTTTGCTGCATCACCATCCTCAAATAATGTGTTTTCAACAGTTGCACCGTGAATTGCACATAAAAGAGCTCCACCAAGGATACCTGCTACACCCATCATGTGGAATGGGTTAAGAGTCCAGTTGTGGAAACCTTGTAAGAAAAGAAGGAAACGGAAGATAGCCGCAACACCAAAACTTGGTGCAAAGAACCAACTAGCTTGACCTAGAGGGTATACTAAGAATACTGTAATATATACAGCGATTGGACCTGAGAATGCAATAGCATTATAAGGACGAATACCTACTAGACGAGCAATCTCAAATTGACGTAAACAGAATCCAATTGTACCAAACGAACCGTGTAGTGCAATGAATGTCCAAAGTCCACCAATTTGGAACCAACGAGTAAGATCACCTTGTGCTTCAGGACCCCATAATAGTAGTAATGAGTGACCCATACTGTTTGCTGGAGTTGATACTGCAGCTGTTAAGAAGTTACATCCCTCAAGGAATGAACTTGCTAAACCGTGCGTGTACCATGAAGTTACAAATGTGATTCCTGTTAACCAACCACCAACTGCTAGATAAGCACAAGGGAAAAGAAGTAAACCTGACCAACCAACGAAAACAAATCTGTCACGCTTTAGCCAGTCATCAATAAGATCGAATACGCTACGATCTTGCTTTTGTCCAATTGCGATAGTCATATTGATTATCTTTAAAAAAATTACTAAAAGTAAACTTGCACCAATTTTATACTTAACAATTGATATTAAGAATTAAAAAACATTTAAGTTTTACTTATCATTACAGTCTACTTATATTATAGTAGCAATTTAAAAAATATTCTAAAAAAACTAACTGAGATTATCAGTCAATTTTCCAGTTATTTTTAACCAATTTTGAGCTTCGATATAATTATTTGGTGCTAAACGAATGGCATTTTTCCAATAATCGCCTGCTTTATCAAACATATCTTTTGCTATCTCAAAATCCTTTTTTTCAGAAGCTTTTGTTCCTTGGTAATGATAAATGACAGCAATATTATTTAACGCTTGTGGCATTCTAGAATTTAAATCTAAAGCCTGATGATAATATTCAAGAGCTTTTGAATAATCTCCATTGTTACCATAAATTAAACCAATATTATAAAGAATATAGCTTCGATCATAAGGGTCTTCTTCTAGCTTTAACGCCTCATAATAATTCTCCAATGCCTCAGCGTAATCCCCGCTTGATTGAGCTGACATACCATATCGATAATACGAAAAGGCCTTTTTTTCATCCTTAGTGGCCGGTAAAATTTTAATTAATACATCTGCCAAGACCGTAAATGTTTTATCAATAAAATTGTCGTTTTTTTGACTCATTTAATTATTTATTTATTTAAGATTCGATAAAGCTAATTTTCAAAATTCCAATTTTTAATTTAACAAATCTAAAAAACTTAGTTTGTATTTTTTGACTAATAGTGGACAATACAATAGAATTAAGAATGAAAGACATCAATAGTCTTAAATGACTAAAACCTTTTTACATTTTAACTAACGTTAAACAATATTATATATTACAAATATCAGAAGATATTATAATACAAATGGCTAAACAAAGCATGATTCAGCGCGAAGTAAAGCGTGAATATCTGATATCAAAATACGCAAGTAAACGCACGGTTTTAAAAAAAGAACTTAAAACCGATGCTAGTTTCAAAGAAAAAATCCAAATTTATAAAAAATTTGAAAAAATTCCAAGAAATTCATCTTCATGTCGACACCGAAATCGATGCTGGGTTACCGGTCGTAGCCGTGGATTTTATCGTGATTTTGGTTTATCGCGACACGTAGTACGTGAAATGGCACATGAAGGCACAATACCAGGGCTAAAAAAATCAAGCTGGTAAACTAAAAATGTTTAATTTTTTACCTATTATTTAATAATGAGTCAACGAACACTACACGGAACTCGCTTAAAAAAAGTTCGAACGTCAGGTTTTCGTGCCAGAATGGCATCCAAAACAGGTCGTCGTGTCATCAACGCAAGACGTAAAAAAGGACGTTTAAAATTAACAGTTTAAAAAAAGCAGTAGTTAAAAAAATACTATTAAATGATCAAACTTAGACTTAAACGATACGGAAGAAAACAACAACCCTGTTATCGAATTGTAGCAATGGATAGTAGAGTTAAACGAGATGGGAAAGCAATTGAAGAATTAGGATTTTATAACCCGTCAACGAAAGAGACACATTTAAAATTTCAACGAATCATTCATCGATTACAGCAAGGCGCTCAGCCGACAGAAACAGTTCGTAACATTTTTGTTAAGGCAAAAATTTTTGACCAACTGTAATTAACCTCTAATTGATATATCTATACGCGTACCAATAATACACCATAAAATTTTATTAATTTACAATAACTAATTTAAGTTGAATTCAAAATTTAAATTAAAAGTCCTTTGGCTAGAAAATAAACTAGGAATTGCAGTGAATCAAATTCAGGGGGATAAACAAATTCCCCTAACTGCATACTTTTTTTGGCCAAAAAGTGACGCCTGGGACCAAATTCGCCGTGAATTAGAAACTAAGCCATGGTTACCAAACGATGATAAAGCACAATTATTAAATTCAACAGCAGCAATAATGAATCAATGGCAAGATTCCATAAATAAAAAACTAGTTAAGTAACCAAGTTGATCCCCAAGACTAAAATTTATAAACAATATATAATATAGGCTTATAGCTCAGTGGATAGAGCGCCAGATTCCGATTCTGGACGGCGAGGGTTCGAATCCCTCTAAGCCTTGTTCAAATTTTTTAATGCATCCGGCTGGATTCGAACCAGCGATGTCTCAATGAGAAGCAGATTATGAGTCTGACGCCTTCGGCCACTTGGCTACAGATGCTTATTAGTAATTTGGTGGAGTTGGTGGGATTTGAACCCACGTCCATCAGGATAACAATGTTCCTTATTTTTTGACGTAAAATAAAAAATTTTATAAATTATCTGATTCTAGACCTCTACAAGAAATTTAGTATTTAACTTGCGCCTTATTACCCCGATTTCGTAAAAGTTTATAATTATTTTACGGATAACTCAAAAAGATTATGCTAGTGCTAGTCTTGAGTTAAAGTTACAAATGTTGTTTGCGTTTCTTTGAAGAAAATACAGTCTTATAAACTGCAGTAAAAGTAACAGGCTATCAAAAATGTCGAATCCAAAACAACCCCGACCGTATTCTTATCACATTAAAATAGAAAATGGAGTTTGTCAATAACCATTAATTGTTATTGAATAACGTACTAAAAAAACCTATTAAGATTTTAAATTTAACGCGAACAAATTGTTTAGACGATTTAGTAAACGAATTTGATGGTTGACTATATAGTTCGTCTAAATTTTTATTGGATTCCAATGATGGAATAAAATATGCTGATTTAGCATTATCTAAGCCAATATTTGATAAAGTGGATTCATCCCAGAGTTCTAAAAAATCCTCCAGATTATAGACATAAATTTTTGATTTACGAGATAATTTCGAAATAAACGGGGTTTGAACGCGATCACCTGAATGACGTATGACGCGTCTTCCAAATTTTTTAGTTAATTGAATCGCTTGGTCTTTATCAAATAAAATATAATTAACTATTTCGTTTGATTTATAAAAATCGTCAATCTTACCTTGTACCAACCAACTTTGACCAAAACCACTCCTTAATGCTATCCATTTTGTCATTGTCGCATATACTGATTCAACTAAACTAAACAGATTAGAAGCACTATTTAATGTAAAGTTTTGCTGTATATCGCGCACTTGAACAATATAAATTGGAACTCCTTTAAAATATTCACCCGATTCGATAAAAGATGTAAATGGTGAAAAGTATTGCTCCACCGTTCTAAAACCAGATAAAAGATTAATCGGAAACTGGACTTTACGGGTACGGTATCGAAGTTGTTGTTGATCGGATGCAAAAATAAAACGAGAATCGCATTTTTTTATGGATGTCAATAATTTATTAACTTCGTCTAAATTTGGAACGAATCGAAAATCCAAATCAGAATGATATTCTCTTAATAATGTGTAAGCGGAATTTAACCCAATACAATGTATTGATAAACCTATTTTATTAGTTCCTTGCGGGTCAACTTTTGCGATCTCTTTTAAGTAAACTTCAGCATCTGTTCGACTAAAAAAAAGTAAGCTAAGTTTATTTAACTTAGTAAACCGGTTATCAAACGAACCACAAAAATCATATAATTTAGAAGCAGAATCTTCAGATTTTAAATTAAGGTTTGAATTTGCAAATACAATTTCACCACGACCATTTACAATAATATAGATTGGAATATTTTGTAAATTAAAATTAATTTTATTGCTATTTTTTTTATAAAAATTAAATGAAGCTGTTTTATTTAAATAACTGTCCGTGAGAGCAGTAAACGAAGATTTTTCGTTCAAAACTGAAAATATAGTTCGATTCGTCGAACTAACAAGTCTTGATTTTTCGTGGTTTAATTCGTCTAATTGTTCCCAAACAACTTTAAATTTAGGTGGGTATGTATATAACTCTTTTAAAAACGTAACAGTTTCAGATTCTTTAGTTGGAAAACCAATCTTAAAATCATTAAAGCTGCCAACCGGTAAAATAAAATCTGTTGAGGTAGTATAATTTTTTATTTCCATTACCTGTCAAATGTAAGTTATTCACTATTAAAATTTTAATTATAACAAATAAAATTAAGAAGTTATTTGCTAAAATATGCAAACAACGTATAATATATTAAGTATGAGGGCGGTTAGCTCAGTGGTAGAGCGCCTGCCTTACAAGCAGGTGGCCATAGGTTCAAATCCTATACCGCCCATTTTAACATCCATAATACCTATTATTAATAGGGCTCATCGTCTAAGGGATTAGGACAGGGACCTTCTAAGTCTCTAATGTAGGTTCGAATCCTACTGAGCCTATTTATTATTTAAAAACTTCTTCAAATACGGTTTGAACTTTATCACCAGAATCAATTGATTCTAACGGATCCTTTCGTAATCTATGTCTTAAACAAAGCGTAATAACATTTTCAATATCATCTACAGTCACCTCTGTACGATTATTATAAGCAGCAAATGCTTTTGCAGCACGGTTCGTAACAATATCACCACGAAGACCATCTACATCTAATGTTCCACAAACTTGCGAAATTTTAACGCGTAAATCCATCGATATTTGAACATCAGGCAGACGAGTTTGTGCTTCAACAATTTTATTTTTTAGCGCAACTTGTTCGTCATTAAATTCTGCTAACGTAACTTCTGGATTACTATCAAAATTACTTCGCTTTTCTACAACTTGTACACGAATTTCCGGATCACGAACTGTACGAATTTCCGCATGCATACCAAAACGATCTAATAATTGTGGTCGTAATTCACCTTCTTCCGGATTACCTGAACCAACTAATACGAAACGAGCAGGGTGACGAATTGAAATTCCTTCACGTTCAACAGTATTCCATCCTGAAGCGGCTGAATCAAGTAAAATATCAACTAAGTGATCATCTAATAAATTTACCTCATCGACATACAAAATACCACGATTAGCTTTGGCTAAAAGTCCAGGTTCAAAAGCTTTTATACCTTCTGTAAGGGCCTTCTCAATATCGATTGTTCCACATACTCGATCTTCTGTTGCACCTAAAGGTAAATCAATCATCGGAACTTTTTTGTATGCTGCATCTAATTCCCCATTACTAAGTACCACCGATTTAACATCCTCGCTCATTAATTCAAAATCGTCTAATGATGAATTAAATGCATCACCGGCAACAACTTTAATCTCTGGTAAAAGATCTGCAACTGCACGAATAGTTGTTGATTTTCCCGTTCCTCGATCACCCATAATCATTACGCCACCAATTCGTGGGTCAATTACATTTAAAATCAGTGCAAGTTTCATTTCTTCTTGACCAATTATAGCTGTAAAGGGGTAAACAGGTCTTTCTACTTTTGTTTTAGCAATATTCTCTTGTGTAACCATTAAAAATGTTGTTTAAAATTAAAAATGAAATCTAAAAAAAATTGAATATATTTTAAACTTACTTTTATAGTACCGAATAAATAATAACTACGTCCAGTTTAAAAACTTACAACTAACAGTATAACTAAAATTTTTATACCGGACTCCAATTTTTTAAGGTAATCCAACCAACGACAAATCTATATATAAAACTGCGTCGAATATAGGAATATTATAAATGAAATTTAAATTTTAATAGTAATAAAATAAATAGTTTTATAATTTTTTATTTTGATTAATCGTTATAAGAAGAATAAATACCTATAATCGAGTAAATGTCGATTAACTAAATATATATTAGTTCATCTAATGATATAATTTACCTATATTAACCTTTTTAAAAATTAGCCTAAAAAAAATAATCTCATGGCTCGTGTTATAGTTATTACTTCGGGAAAAGGAGGTGTAGGTAAAACGACCGCAACGTCCAACTTAGGAATGGCCTTAGCACGTTTAGGCCATAATACATTGTTAATTGATGCTGATGTAGGATTACGTAATTTAGACTTATTATTAGGTCTTGAAAATCGTGTAATTTATACAGGATTTGATGTATTAAATGAAACATGTCGATTAGAACAAGCCTTAATACAAGATAAACGACAACCTCAATTAACATTTTTTCCATTATCTTCAAGCCAATCCAAAACCCCGATCACACAATCACAAATGCAAGAGCTTGTTGATTTGGTCGACAATAAATACGACTTTATTTTAATTGATAGTCCTGCAGGGATTGATGAAGGTTTTCAAACTGCTATAAAACCCGCAAGTGAAGCAATAATAATTGTAACACCAGAAGTACCTTCAATTCGGGATGCGGATAAGGTAATTGGTATTTTAATATCCCAAGGTATTAAAAATAATAAATTATTAATAAACCGTATTCGACCAAAAATGGTTCGAAGTGATGACATGATGTCAATAACGGATGTTAAAAATATTTTAGGTATACCAATTATTGGCGTTATACCAGATAGTGAACAAGTTATTATTGCCTCAAATCGAGGCGTACCTCTTGTTTTAGAAGATAATGTTTCCCTTCCAGGTTTAGCATTTGAGAACACAGCAAAACGTGTCGATGGTCAAGAAGTTGAATTCCTTGATTTGGATAATACAAATAAAAAAAATCCCGTTAAGCGAATATTAGGAAATTTTTTGAACCGAAAAAATCAAGATGATTAATTGATTGAATACTTTATAACGAAAGAATCAATAATTAAACCAAAAAAATTGTAGAGAAACCAAACGTTTAGTTTCTCTACAAATCTATTCATCACCTATTTTGTAGTGATTAAAAGTTTTAATATTTAAATTATCGTTAAGACTCTAAATTAAAACCTCCACACCAAAAAATTACGCCATTCGCTTTAACTGCTGTAATGCTAAACGACCAATATTAAATAAAGCCCATGAAACGGCAGCTAAAAACGGAAGTAAAACGATTGCAAGTCTTGTATCCATGTAAATTAAAACCTCAATAAAATAATAATTAATCTAAATAATATTATACAACGTTTATTGCACTATCGAAATCGGTCATTTTTATACGGCGCAAGTTTTATTGCTAATTTTTTTTATTCAATATAGAATGTCAAACTTACCATTTACTCTGGATCAGCTTAAAATTTTACAAACCATTGCTATTGAGGGGAATTTTAAACGCGCAGCTGAAAAACTATATATTTCTCAACCTGCTGTTAGTCTTCAAATACAAAATCTTGAACGGCAGCTAAATATACCAATTTTTTATCGTGACAAACGGCAAGCTCGTTTAACAGAAACCGGACAATTATTGCTAAAATACGCAGATCGTATACTTAATTTATGTGAAGAAACGTGTCGTGGTTTAGAAGAACTACAGACATTACAATCTGGAGTATTAATTATTGGCGCAAGTCAAACAACTGGCACGTATTTGATGCCTCGATTAATCGGCATTTTTCGGCATAAATATCCACAAATTACAATTGAACTACAAGTTTATTCAACACGTAGAATCGCATGGGGAGTTGCGAACGGAGAAATTGATTTAGCTGTTGTTGGTGGAAAAATTCCAAATGATCTACAACCAACACTTGATATAACGTCCTATGCTGAAGACGAACTTGCACTTATTTTACCTACGTCACATCCATTCGCCTCACTCGAATATATACAAAAAGAAGATTTATATCGATTAAAATTTATTGCATTAGATACACAATCAACAATTCGAAATGTTATTGAAAATACGTTAATTGAAAACGGAATTGACAGTCGACGCTTTAAAATTGAAATGGAACTAAATTCGATTGAAGCAATAAAAAATGCAGTACAGTCTGGATTGGGTGCAGCATTTGTATCCGTTTCGGCTATTTCTAAAGAATTAGAACTCAATATAATTCACTGGGCAAAAATACAAGATATTACAATCAGTCGAACTTTGTCTATTCTTGTGAACCCTAAACGATATTATGCAAATTCCGTAAAAATATTTAAACGGGAGATTTTGGAAATGTTTCTAGTTTCCTCATCTGTTGAAAATAATTTAAACCTACTTATCCATGAAGAAGAAAATATTTAATTTACGAAATCTATTGACAAGGCCGCTAACTATATAATACAATTATAAGCAAATACAAACGCCCCCATCGTCTAGAGGCCTAGGACATCTCCCTTTCACGGAGGTAACGGGGATTCGAATTCCCCTGGGGGTACTAGAAATAGAAGAGTTATTAAAAAAGAATTAGAACAGGATGTACGGTTTAATTTCCCGTACATCCTGTTCTATTTTTTAGTTAACGTACCCATAAGATTATAAAGAAGATCCTAAACCTGAATACGCGCCAAAGAAAAATAAACTTAATAAGCCAAGGGCAGCAAGCCCACCAACTGTTGCTACCATCCAAAGTGGTACTCGTCCAGTTTCACTCATTCTTAAAATCTCCTTAAAATATTATTTTAATAACTGCTTAAAAAGCAACTAGTATCTTTTCTTTAGTTAAAGAAATAACTTGAAAATAAAACTGCTAGAACAAAAATTAATAATAAACCCCAAAATAATGAAGTTCGATTTAATTCTACAGGTTGCTTATTAGGATTCGGTGCACTCATCTATAAATCTCCTATCGTTGAATAAATTGCATTGATGTAATAGCACCTAAGAAAAATACCGTAGGCACTGCTAATGCGTGGATTGTAAGCCAACGAAAAGTGAAAATAGGATATGCTATTGGTTGATTTGTATTGATCATTTGTACCTCTTACACTTTGTCTATTTTTATAATCCTTTCGTTAAATCTTCTAATTCTTGCTTCGCACTGAAACGATCATTTACTAACGGGATCTGCTGACGATCCTGAGTAAAGTATTCGTTTGGTCTTGGCGTACCAAAAACATCATACGCTAAACCTGTACTAATGAAAAGAAAACCTGCAACAAATAATGCAGGAATAGTAATGCTGTGGATAATCCAATAGCGAATACTTGTTATAATATCTGAAAAAGGTCTTTCTCCTGTTGAACCACCTGACACGATTCTTTCTCCTACTATATAATTTAAATCAATTATATCTATTTCTAAATATAAATAAAAACCTTTTCTTTAGTAAGTTAATAAACTTATAAAAGAAAATATATAAAAATGTTTACTTTTTAGTAACAAATAACTTATATAAGATTATAAATCCAATTTAACTCTTTTTCGAGATTTATTTCAAATTGAAACCATCTTATTTATAAAATAAGTATTAATTATTATTAAATCAATAAACTATAAAATTTGCCCGTAAGTATGCAAACCTTTGCCTAAAAAATTTACTCCAAGATAACAAATCCAAACAACTACAAAACCAAGAGATGCTATTAAAGCTGGTTTTTCTCCTTGCCACGACTTAGTAATTCGAGCGTGTAAATATGAAGCAAATACTAACCAGGTTATTAAAGCCCAAGTTTCTTTTGGATCCCAACTCCAATATGAACCCCAAGCCTCATTTGCCCAAACAGCTCCAGCAATAATACCAATGGTTAAAAGTGGAAATCCAAAGCTAATTGTTCGATAACTTAAATTATCAATACTTTCTAATAGACTAAGACGTGTATTTAGAGTAGGAGTTTGAACCGTTCTTTCAGTTGTTAGCAATGTAGGATAATCCTCAACTGTATCAGTTTTATAGAACGCTGTTTCTGGAAAACGGTTTGTGGAAATTGGTTCACCGTAGGAACTACCTTGAATTGAAATTTTTTCTTTTTGTGTGTTCACAAGAACTAAGAAAAAAATACTTAAAAGTGAACCGACAATTAGGCTAGCATAGCTTAACATCATAACGGTAACGTGCATCATTAACCAATTTGATTTTAATGCAGGTACAAGCGGGGCAGGAGCTTGCATTGCTTCAGGTAACGAAAGACTTGCAAAACCCGTAACGAACAATGCGATTGGCGTACTAATTGATCCAATGATGGAAATTTTTGACCGATCTTCAATAAGTACTGTTAACGTTGTTATACCCCACGCTAAAAACATTAACGATTCATATAAATTACTTAATGGAAAATAACCAAATGTTAACCAGCGTGATCCGAGTAGAATAAAAAGACAAATACTCGCACATAGATTTCCATAGAATCCGACTTTTGATAAGAACCTAACTTTTGAAAAAACTAAACTTGCCCAATAAACGATCGTTACAAGTAATAGATTTGCAAAAATTAAATTATCTAAAATTGATTGAATATTCATTCATTTAAATAATTAAAATATTTTTTATTTACCAAAATAAAAGGAATTTCAATTTAATTTACAGATTAGTAAATCAAGAATTGAATATTCCTCTTAATTGATAAATTAAACCACTTCTTCCTGTTCAATTAACACAAAAAATAATGCGAAACATAAACCAGGGAAAACAAGTGTGACAACTGGTGTTAAAATTGGCGGTAAAAAAGATGCTGTCATAATCGTATTATTTTTACTCTTAATTAATAATCTAACTAAACATAATTTTAACATCCTATTGTTATATTTATTTCCTCTTTCCCTAAAAAGGTTTAATAAAAAATAGAACTTAAAGCGGGTAGAGAGAATCGAACTCTCATCATTAGCTTGGAAGGCTAAGGTTCTACCACTAAACTATACCCGCTTCGAATACAACCAGATATTAAACGAAACTCCGAAAAGGGTCAACTTCAAATTAGAACAAGGGAAAATCTCAGACAAATTTAAATAAACTTTTTAAATCTTCTAAAACAATATATTCGGATATACTCATTAATCCATTTTACTTTTAATAAGCGATAAATTATATTATATATCAGAGACATTTAGAAGGCGATATGGCCAAGTGGTAAGGCAGTGGATTGCAAATCCTCTATCCCCAGTTCGAATCTGGGTGTCGCCTAAGGGGGTATGGTGGAATGGTAGACACAACAGACTTAAAATCTGTTGACCAACTGGTCGTGAGGGTTCAAGTCCCTCTACCCCCAATCTTACTTATTAAATATTTCTATTTCAGCAGTAACAATTAATTTTTAATGCGGACGGAGAGACTCGAACTCTCAAGGGAATACCCGCTAGAACCTAAATCTAGTGCGTCTACCAATTTCGCCACGTCCGCGATCTATTGTAAAAATATTATAACAGATAGATTTCTGCATTGCAAACAATTAACTCCAGTTAATTTAATTATCATTCGTTATAAAACGGGTTAAATTTTATTTCATTTGAAATGAATACCACAGAGAGTTTGATCTCAAATCGGCAAGTCGTCTCTTAATCTCTATTTAGCACTAATTAATTGTTCAAAGCGGTATTTTTCGTCGGGTCTAAAATTTTTCATCATTCTTTCGATTTTTTTTAGATCTTGGCGTCAAAACTTGTTGCTCGCTAATATATATTTTGTGTAGTATTAATAATAAATTAAATAATTTTTATTAATACTACATAATTTAATAAGTCAAACCAAGACTACGCGTTGTTTCACTACCTAAATAAACACGGACACTTAAGAAGTCAGTTGGGCAAGCTGTTTCACAACGCTTACATCCAATACAATCTTCGGCGCGAGGTGCTGATGCAATTTGTCCTGCTTTGCAACCATCCCATGGTACCATTTCAAGAACATCACAAGGACATGCACGAACACACTGTGTACAGCCAATACAAGTATCGTAAACTCTTACACTATGTGACATAATTAAATAAAATTATTAGTTAATATACTGTTTATATTATAACAGTATAATAGTCAGTTTTTCCATTTTTATGTAAGTTTAACTTATTAATTTATTTAAATTTACAAGAGCGGGTGAGGCGATTCGAACGCCCGACATCAACCTTGGCAAGGTTGCGCTCTACCCCTGAGCTACACCCGCTTTATACATAATAAGATAATAACAAACATAATAGAAAATGTCATGTAGAAATTTATCAAATATTTGATAAATTTCTACATGACATTTTCTAT
>MDTD01143116.1_pt1 | contig 12854 bp, 7 predicted proteins | sample 811221 | NCBI WGS metagenome assembly MDTD01 (sample SAMN05326646, study PRJNA326480) | marine metagenome | isolation source: seawater | place: Pacific Ocean: South West | collected 2011 | reverse complement strand
TCTATTGGTAGTCAGGTTGCAAAACTTGCTTGCGCTTTCGGGTCTGAAGTAGTTTATCACTCAGTATCTGGTAAATCATACAATTCCCGATACTTGTCGGTATCATTCGAGGAGCTTCTACGAACTAGTGATGTACTTTCAGTGCACACCAGTCTGCGATCAGAAACTATGCATTTATTAAATCACAAAGAGTTTGAATTACTGAAACCGGATGTGCTGTTTCTAAATATGGCGAGAGGTCAGATTTGTGAGCCTAATGCATTAATCACTTGGCTGAAGTCAGGTAAATTTTTAGGTGTAGGGCTCGATGTACTAGATCGAGAGCCACCTTCTATCGATCATGCTCTGTTGAATGTGCGTGATTCTAGGCTACTAATTACGCCACATATGGCTTGGACCTCAAGACAATCAAGGCATGACTTATTGAAACAAATAGTCAGAAATATTGAGTCTTATCAAAGAGAAGAAGCACTGGTGAATACAGTAAGATTCGAGAGCTGAGGAGTTAATTATGCGGTTGGAAATGGCCAAGCAAATTTTTGACGATGAAGTGCGTTCTTTGCAGAATGTTATAACAGCAATAATTCGAGAATTTGACCCCGAGGTGGAAGTTACTGAAGATCTATGGAATCGAGAAGATGCCGTGGGAAATGACGGCGGTGGAGGAATCACTAGGCATTTTCGTGGAAAAATCTTTGAATCGGGCGGTGTAAATACTAGTAAAGTTTATGGACAAATAAAACCAGATTTTGCAAAGCAGCTTGGTTCAGAACAAACTGAGTTCTGGGCCAGTGGAATTTCTTTAATTTTACATCCTCTAAATCCTAGAGTTCCTACTGTTCATGCCAACTTTAGAATGATCCATCTTGGAGATAAACATTGGTTCGGAGGAGGCGCTGATTTAACACCGTACTATCCCTATGAAGAAGATTTTGTTCACTTTCACAGACATTGGTCAAAGGTCTGTAAACCATATGATTCCTATGAATGGATGAAGCTTGAGTGTGACAATTATTTTGTAAATCATCATCGCCAAAGTGAAATGCGTGGTATCGGTGGGCTTTTCTTTGACCGCTTTAATGGCGGTGCTATAGAATCAGATTTAGTTATGATGCGTGATCTGGGTAGTGGATTTATACCTTCCTATTTTCCGATTGTTGAAAAAAGAATGAATGAAGATTTTAATCAGTCAGACGAAGATTTTCAGTTGTATCGTCGAGGTCGCTATGTGGAATTCAACCTTCTCCATGACAGGGGTACTCTTTTTGGTCTTAAAACTGGAGGAAGAATAGATAGTATTCTCATTTCTCTTCCGCCCAGAGTAACTTATACTTATTCTTTCAAGCCTCAGCCGGGTAGTGTCCATGAACGTATGAATTCGTATTATCAACCTATTGATTGGCTAAATTTCAAAGGGTCTTAAATAACCTTGTAATATAAATTTTTGGATTCAAGTAATGAGGACTAAACTTACATTTTTGGCGTATGGAATGAATATCTTTTCCAAAGCTAATTCGAAACTTAATAATTTGTCTATGGTATGAGCTTTAAGCTATCTAAAGCTTCTGGCATAATGTTTTAGAGGAGTATCTATGTCCGATCCCAAAAGAAATGAACTTTGGGGTACTGTTGGGGCTTTTCTAGTACGTCAGATTTTAAAGCTCAGGTACCGTATAAACTACAAAGGTCTTGATAAGATCAAGGATCGTAGTGGGGTATTATTTCTGCCAAATCATCCCACTCATTTTGACCCCTTGCAGCTCGTAAGTCACATATGGGATGATTTCAAGCCTCGTCCTATGGCAATAGACTACTGTTTCTGGGTTCCTGTTATGCGGTGGATACTGAAGTACGTCAAAGCATTTCAAGTACCAAACTTTGACGAAGGTTTTTCACCAATGAAAATGCGCAGGATGGAGGCATTACTGGATGAGGCTGGTGAGTCTCTCACGCAGGGTGAAAATATGGTTATCTATCCTGCCGGATCACTCATGAGGCATAACCAGCATGCTGTTGGTGGAGCCAGCGGGGTTCATTACTTATTACAGAATTACCCCGAAATCAAAGTGGTTCTAGTACGATCACGAGGCATGTGGGGTTCTATTGGAGGTACCGCTTATAATGCGGGACTTAGTCCAAAACCTATGGCGTTAATTAAAGAATGTATCTGGTTATTAATTAAGAATTTAGTCTTTTTCATGCCTCGTCGCGACGTCACTTTTGAATTCGAGCTGGCGCCGCCTGATTTTCCTTGGAAGTCAGAGAAAATGGATTTTAATCGCTGGCTGGATGAGTGGTACCACAAGCCGGGTTTTGAGGAGCTCAATCGGGTTAGCTATTGTCGTTGGTGGACTGAATTGAGGAATCCTATTGCGAAGAAACAGCGCAATGTTAATTTGAAAGATATTCCTGAAGAAATTCAACGTGATGTGTTCGAAGAAGTAGCGCGAATTGCGAATAAGAATCCTGCTGAAATTAGCTCTGATGACATTCTTAGTTCAGATCTTGGGATTGACTCTCTAGATCGTGCCGACATTATTGTCTGGCTGGATGAGCAATATAACGTTAGGGATTTGACGGCCACAGAAATATCAACGGTTGCTAGCGTTATGGAGTTGGCTGCCAATGGTGGTGGTCCTCAACAGGACGAGGTTATTCCACCGCCGCCCGAAGCTTGGAAGGATGCCATCACGCGACCACCTCCAATTACCCCTCAGGGTAATACTATTCAGGAATCTTTTCTTCGCTGCTGTGATCGTATGAATGGAACTGTTTGTATGGCTGATGACGCTACAGGGGTTTTTCAGTGGGGTCGCTTTAAGATGGGCTGTTTAATTTTAGCGGATCGAATCAAGGAATGGGATGAAGATCGGGTTGGTATCATGATGCCCGCATCGGTGGGTGCCACTATGATGGTTCACGCTACTTTGTTGGCCAATAAGACACCGGTGATGATTAATTGGACTCAGGGCCCGCGCAATCTTGAACATGTAGAAGAGCTGACTGGTATACGCAGAGTTTTAACCTCTTTAAAGTTCGTTGATAGATTGGGTAATATAGAACTTGGCAGTCTGGAGAATTTACTCGTATTCATTGAGGATATAAAGGATTCCTTTACATTAGGAGAGAAATTACGTGGTTTCTTCAGAAGTAAATTGAATCATCGAAAATTACTTAAAAATTTAAATCTCGACTCAATTGACCCCGATCAGGAATCGGTCATTTTGTTTACTTCAGGAAGTGAAAATGTGCCTAAAGGAGTTCCTTTGTCACACAAGAATATTCTGACTAACTTAACGGACGTTTACACAAAGTTTGAATATTGGGGCAGCGATGTAATTTATGGTTTCTTACCTCCATTTCATTCGTTTGGCTACGTAATTACTACTATTCTTCCCACAATTACAGGGGTTAAAATTGCTTATTATCCAAATCCTACCGATGCTAGGCGACTTGCCCGTGGTGTAGAGAGTTGGAAAGCCTCGTTGCTTTATGGCACTCCGAGTTTTATTTCTGCGATTTTTAAGGCAGCTAGTCCCGGCCAGTTAAAAACTGTAAATTTTATAAAAGTGGGTGCAGAAAAAGCACCTGAAGAGCTTTTTCAGAGAATCAAAAATGAAGCGGATGCTTTTATGGTAGAGGGTTACGGCATAACGGAGTGTTCTCCAATTCTTACGATTAATGAGCTTTATCAGGATCGTCAAGGGGTGGGTTTTCCGTTTCCATCGGTGGAAATCCTTATTTTTGACATGGAAAAGCGTCGTGAGAAAGAGCACGGTGAGGTGGGTATGATCTTGGCCTGTGGTGACAGTATATTCAATGGTTACTTAGGTAATCCTAGAGAAGAGGTCTTCGTAAATCACAAAGGTAAAAAATGGTATGTGACCGGAGATTTAGGCCATCTGAATGAGAATGGTGCGGTGGTTCTTGCGGGCCGCAAAAAACGCTTTGTTAAAGTCGCCGGAGAAATGGTCAGTCTACCCGCAATTGAATCGGTTTTAGTTGAAAAATGGCCTGGAACTGAAGAGGGGCCCGCCGTAGCTGTTGAAAGTCTTGAAATCGAAGGTGCACGTCCCGTAATCTGCTTATTCTCTACTTCTGAACTATCTCTAGATGAGGCAAATGCTACCCTTAGTGAAGCTGGTTTCTCAGGGGTCGCTCGACTTAATAAATCTTGCCAATTATCGGAGATTCCAGTTCTTGGGACGGGTAAGACGGATTACCGCGGACTTAAGGCAAAGCTAGAAGATATCTGCAGTTCTTCAGTGGTGTAATCGTTGATTTCTGAACTCTAAACCTTCAATAAAACTATTCCAATATCTATTATGATATGTAAGAGCGTATCAACAATTGGTTCAAGGAGTGAGTGATGGGTGAGATAAGGCTTTCAGCAACAGTGCTTTCAGGTTTTCTCGATGCAATTAAATTTATCTATTAAAGCAGCAAACTTGTTCAAACCCTCTTGATCACTAGGTGTTGTGTGGCGGATATGTTTGTTCATAAAGACTTCCAGAGCCATAAGTTTTACATCATTTTGCATATGATTGAACATATCAAGACCCTCTTCTAATAAGCATAATGCGAGATGCCCTATGCACATATTATCGAAAACGTTTTTTATGAGGTAGGATTGCAGCAATGTGTCAGCCTTGCGTAGTTGTATGAAAAGATTTTCAGTGACTTTTAAATGTTCTTCTAATTCTACTGTGACAGCATGATTACTTAGTTTAGAGAATCTTTCTCTCATAAAGTTTAAGTAAATCTTGTCTTGATCATATCTTAAGATGTCTCGGAGAACCTGCATTCTCAAAGTATTGTGTGTACCTTCCCAATTTTCACAAACAATACTATCGCGAAGAAGTCTTGGCAGACTGCTGAAAGATTCAATGGCTCCGTTACCTGCAAGAACATCAATACAGTGGTGTATATGCTGAACACTCCACAAGGCTGAAACATATTTATTTAAGTTGGCCATCAAACGTTGCAAAAGTAATTGATCGGACGCAAGCTTTTGGTTTAGGTCAATCCTGTCTTGATCAGCAGCGAGTCGCATTGCTGATGATAGAAGTGCCATGTTTTCGGCTTGTATATTCGCAAGATTTTCTTGCACTAATGGATAGTTAGCTATCTTTTCACCAAAAGCTTTTCGGTGGCGAGAGTATCGGGTAGCAATCTGTAAGGCTCTACGACCAGAGCCACAAACGGAGAAGGTGTTATAAATTCGACTAATGTGAAGCACATTCTGCATTATTAATTTGAATCCCTCTCCAATTGGACCCATATGAATACCTAACGCTCCATCAAAATCAATCTCAGCACTTGCCATGGTTCTTGTACCAAGTTTTTCTTTTAATCGCCGGAGTGTGTAATTATTGCGGGAACCATCCGGAAGATATTTAGGGACTAAAAACAAACCTAGTCCTCTGGTTCCCTCCAAAGTCGAGTCGTATCGTGCTGTCATTAGAATGAGTTCGGCATTAGCATTAGAGCAAAACCACTTTTCACCTTCGATAGAATAGCTTCCATCCTCTTTTTCTATTGCTCGTGTTGCATTTCGGCCCACATCACTGCCACCTTGTACCTCAGTAAGAAATTGGGCTCCTGTAAAATTTTTACGAAATGAGGGCTCCAGTAGTTTTTGCCAGAAGTGTGCTTTGTCTTCAAAATCATCTACTTTGCCAAGAATTCTAATGACCCCCGCTGTACACGCTACGGGGCAGTTATGACCTGCTTCACCAGCATGTGAGGTCAAAAAGAAGAGGCTTAATGCTTTTAGCAGGCCACCGGGATGGCTCATCATTTCCATCATTCCAGTTCCATAAACAATATCACCTGCATCCAGATAGGTTGGATGAAAACAAATACTGTCGATTTGACGTCCAATTCCATCGTACTTTTCAAGCCGAGGGAGATTAAGTCTAAAATCGTTTTCACTAACTAGGGCTTCAAGAGTCGGTATTTGCTCCGCACATTCAGTCAGCCTTGGGATGAATTTAGCTGCCTGATTACCCAAGTGAAATTCTATAGAATGCAAGAAATCGGGACTAAAATCGAGTGGGTTCCGTTGAAGATCATCAAGCCAGTCTGCCATCTCCTGTCGTCCTTGGATGTGACCATCCTTGGTAAAATCATTTTGCTTATGATAATTACTCACTAGACTCTCCCCTCGTGTAATCTGGTGTTATTATAACTTAACTTAGGAAGGGCAATGCACATGGAACAATCTTTCGAAACAATCAAAGCCTCACTTGAAGAGGGCATACTCCACGCACAATTGAATCGTGGTAAAGTTAATGCGATCAACTCGCAGATGGCACGTGAATTAATTGCAGTAATAAACTATGCCAAGACTCAAGAGGATGTTCGAGCGCTAATTCTTACCGGATATCCAGGCTGCTTCACTGCAGGATTAGATCTAAAAAGTTTGTTGGCGCTGGATGAGGACGGTGTGGAACAATTCTGGAGGTATTTTCATCAGGTGATTCTGCAGCTTGTCAGCTTAGATAAGCCAGTTGCCACCTCAATTTCGGGTCATAGTCCGGCCGGCGGCTGTGTGCTCGCGATTTGTTCTGACTTTCGTTTTATGGCAGAGGGCAAATATTTGATTGGCCTTAATGAACTCGCTGTGGGAATTCCCGTGCCTGCACTGATCTACGAGCTGATGGCAGTTTGGGTGGGGCGTAGAAATGCTTACCAAAATCTGATGACTTCTAAAATGTTGAATCCTTCAGAAGCTTTAAAGCAAGGACTTGTAGACGGGGTTGTTCCACTCGATGAATTGCAAACTACTGTTCGGCTACATTTAAGTCAAGTTCTGAAATTGCCCTCAAAGCAATGGAGTATGAGCAAGCGAAATTTTCGTAGGCATCTTGAGCCAGTCCTGACAATGACATTTGAGGATGTATTTAGCCAGGCGCTACAAAACTGGTGGGATCCCGAAACTCGATCTACTTTGGAAGCTGTGGTTGCTTCTTTTGGAAAAAAATAGAATGCCTTTGTTTTTGTTATGCTTCTTAGTCTTGGGTTTCTTCTCAGTTGCCAATTCAGAGGGCTCTAATAATAGAGGAGAATCTTTAGTTAAATTAGCCGAGAAACGGGCGGCTGATATCAACGAAAAATATGCGCGAGAATATTCAGATTTTAATCCAATGATTCGCTATCCGAATCTTGTTGAGCGCCATGAAAATTGGTGGTACATCGAAAATTTTAGGCATGGTATTTCACGTAGTAAAGATTTAGATTTCTCTAAGGGTCGATGGACCTCTGCAGTAATTGATGCGAACCGAGTAAAAGATGCAGCATTTTTAATCGGAAAATTTAGAAATACTTCTTTTAACTTGGGTCATGTATTCAGCTTATTCAAGTTCGAGGACCATGTGATCCACTTACCAAATGGCGAAAAGCTGGCTCACTTGGTGATTTCATTTGAAGCTTGTCGCAAAAAGGGAGAGAAATATTCCATGTGGGATGGCGCTTGGTCAAAATATAGAGCGTGCTTTGTAATTGGCAGCTTTAAAGATGTACTTCAGAAATCAATAATTTTTTATAAAGGTATGGAAATATTAAATTTAGAATTAGAACCTAATGCGGTCAGAGAATTTCTGAGAGTCTCACTCGAAGATAGTACTGACAAGTTAGGTCTCGAGAAAGAGTTCTACAATACAGTAAAGAATTCTTGTGTGACTCGTCAATTTGATCTCTTGAACAAAATTTTGACGAAAAATCAAAAAATACAAACATGGTGGACAATATTTAATAAACCTATCATGCGTAGTTGGCAAAGTTTTTGGCCAGGCCATACCCGCCAAACCTTGCGAAATTTCGGTCTCTTAAAATCTGTCGAAGTCATCCCAAATCGTCACATTATGGAAGAACGTTTGAAGTCCTTGATGAATATCGATTCATGAGTACTTGCCAACTAGGATTTTTTCTGTAGAATTACGGCTTCTCAGTACGGAGGTCACTTCGGGACATATGTTCGGTCCTTAGCACCTGTCGTAAAGTGGAGAACTCCAGGGGGTCCTAGGTGGAAAATGATATAGCAGTACAAAGCCAAGATTCGTCGCAGATTTTGAATGGTCATTCTAAAACGTCCGGTGGACTACAGGATGCAGCCTCATTCGGTCAGTTAGTTAAAAATGTGATTGCAGGATATGACAATCCTACAGCTCTTAATTACTATGCTGACGAAAAATGGCACAGTATCTCAACTCAGGAGATGATCCAAAATATCAAAGAAATTAGTCTTGGCCTCATAAGTCTAGGTTTGAAACCTGGCCAGGCACTAGGTCTGCTGGGAGAATCGTCGCCTTTCTGGACTCTAATGGATTTAGGAAATATTGTGGCTGGTGGTATTACCGTACCTTTTTTTACAAATATTTCCGAACCCAATTTTGAGTTTCAAAGAAGTAATGCAGACGTCAATTTTTTCTTTATAGCCGGCGAAGAGGAGTGGAAAGCCTACCGCGGACGGGTTGACCAATTTGATGTGGTCATAAGAAAAAATTCTTTTAGTCAGCAAGAAAAACAAGATTTTGAGGGTCTTCGTACCCAAATCCTCGATTTTGAACAACTTCGTCTTAAGGGTCGTGAACTTGGTGAAGAGAAACCTAAATTGTTTGATGAATTATTAGATCGTTCAAAAGGTGACGATTTGCTAACTATAATTTATACCAGTGGCTCTACAGGAACTCCGAAAGGGGTTGAGTTGACCCATGAAAATCTTATGACTCAAATGAAAGGTTGTGCCTCAAGAATGCCTCGGTCACTAGGTATTGACAGAGCATTAACCTGTTTACCAACGGCTCATGTATTCGAGCGGATGATCGTTTATTACTACATTAGCTTTGATATATCACTCTACTACGCGGATGATATTAAGAATGTAGGTAACCTGGTTCGGCAGGTAAAGCCGCAGATGATGAGTATGGTTCCTCGCTTACTTGAAAAAGTTTATGAGGCTATGTTAAATCGCTTACGTCAAGCAGGCTTTGTAAAAAAGAATTTAGGCAAGTTGGCATTTAGTCTGGCGTACAAGCAGCGGTCTATACTACGTCCACTTCTTAGCCCCATCTTTGACTTGCTAGTTTATAATAAACTCAGAGAAGCTTTAGGTGGCCAAATGCGAGCTCTGATTTTGGGAGGTGCGCCTCTAAGTCCTAGTTTGGGCCGTTTTTTCACCAATGTAGGCGTACCTATTTTCCAAGGCTATGGTATGACGGAAAGTTCGCCCGTAATCTCCGTAAATTACCCAGGGTTCAATAAGATGGGATCCGTGGGGCCTGCTTTTCCCGGAGTGGAAATTCGTCTCGGTGACAATTCTGAGGTTCTGGTTAAAGGATCGAGTGTAATGCGGGGTTATCATAAGAACGACCAAGCGACGAGCCAGACTTTAGTAGACGGTTGGTTACATACCGGAGACAAAGGCACTATCGATAATGACGGATTTTTAACAATTACCGGTAGATTAAAGGAATTTCTTAAAACCAGTAATGGAAAGTACATTTCTCCCATTCCCATCGAACAAGCGTTATGCAAAAGCATGCTGGTGGAGATGGCAATGGTAGTGGCCGAGGGCCGTAAATTTCCATCATGTTTGTTGTTTATGAACATGGAGGAATTAAAGAAGAGAGCAACAAAACATCAAATAGATCCAATCGAGGATTATTTAGCAAGTAATACTTTGAATGAAGAGATAGAGCAAGTGATTGCTCGAGTAAATCGCAAACTGAATAGATGGGAGCAAATTCGTAAATTTGAGTTAGTCCCCCATCCTATTTCCGTTGAAACTGGAGAGCTTACTCCTACGATGAAAGTCAAACGGTTTGCGGTCAGTGACAAGTATAGCGAGCTAATTGAATCTATGTATCAAGAGGGAGAGTAATAATGAAGCAACGGCTAGCAATTATTTCTGGTGTTAGGACACCTTTTTGCAAAGCTCCGGGACATATGAAAGGTTTGAAAGCAGACGATTTTGGAGCTTATGCCGTCAAAGAACTTTTACATCGTTCCGGTGTGAAAGTCAGTGACTTAGATGAGTTAATTTTTGGTAATGTAATCCAGCCTACGGAGTCTGCTAATCTAGCAAGAATTTTGGCTGTAAAAGCAGGTATTCCCTTGAGTATTCCGAGTTACACCGTAAATCGTAATTGTGCTAGTGGGATGGAAGCTATAACGACTTCTGCAAATAAAATATTGAGCGATGAAGCAGACTCTATTCTTTGCGGTGGTACAGAATCGATGAGTAATGGGCCAGTTCTTTTCGGTGAGAAAATGGTTAATCTGCTTCTCAAGCTTAAAAAAGCCAAGAGTCCAACGGCTATGCTTTCAGTTCTTGGCGGATTTCGACCAAATTATCTCGTGCCAGTAATACCTGGGCTAGTCGACCCTCTATGTGGTCTATCCATGGGTCAAACGGCAGAACTATTAGCTCGTGATTTTAAGATAACTCGTCAGGAGCAAGATCAGTTTGCCGTAATGAGTCATAACCGAGCGGAAGCTGCAATTAAAGAGGGACGATTTGAAGGTGAAATAGTACCTGTTCCAGTCCCTCCTAAATTTAAGGAAATGCAAACCGTGGATAATGGCGTTCGTTTCGGTCAGACTTTAGCGGATTGTACAAAACTAAGGCCCGTTTTTGAACGGGTTACGGGTACGGTGACGGCTGGTAATGCTTCTCAAACCACAGATGGTGCTGCAGCAATGATCATCATGCGCGAATCTAAGGCTAAAAGTTTAGGTTTGAAGCCGCTTGGATATTTAATTGATTACGCCTATGCAGGACTTGAGCCAGAACGAATGGGTATGGGTCCGGTTTTCGCCACTGCAAAATTATTTGAAAAAGCTTCCCTCAAGCTAGAAGATTTTGATCTTATTGAAATGAATGAAGCTTTTGCTGCGCAGGTTATAGCTAATGAACGAGCATTTGCTTCTGACGACTATGCAAGGAAGCATTTGGGTCGAGACAAAGCCATCGGTGAGATCGATCGCGAAATAATGAATGTTAATGGTGGAGCTATTGCATTAGGACACCCTGTGGGAGCGACAGGTTCCCGAATGGTTATTCATCTTCTACGCGAATTAAAACGACGTGGTAAAAAACGCGGCCTGGCAACCCTTTGCATAGGTGGTGGCCAAGGTGCTGCGCTTGCTTTGGAGGTTAACTAATGAGTCTTCAGGTAGTACAAAATGAAAATTCTAGTAATTCGGCAGTTAGTCCTGTTGATAAAGTTTTTCACCTCGAAATAGATGAAAGTAAAATCGCATGGTTAACTTTCGATTATCCTGGGGAAAAGGTTAATAAGTTTTCTGCTCACGTAATGAATGAATTAAACTCTGTTCTAGATCAAGTCATTGCAGATAAAGGGATTCGCTGCCTTATCGTGAAGAGTGCTAAAAAGGGCGTTTTTATCGCAGGGGCAGATGTCAAGGAAATCATGGATATCCTCCAGGATGCTGAGGAAGCTGAGATAAGTAGTATGATCAAAAAGGTCATTACTAATGGTGTTTCAACTTTCAATAAGCTGGAAGGGCTGCATTGCCCTAGTATTGCAGTTATAGATGGCGCATGCATGGGTGGAGGGTTAGAAATGGCCCTGGCATGTACTTACCGAGTTGCTACAGATGATGCTAAAACTAGTTTGGCGTTACCCGAGGTAAATTTGGGAATAATACCCGGTTGGGGCGGTACTCAGCGTCTACCTCGATTAGTTGGTTTAATGCAAGCCCTGCCAATGATTCTGGCTGGTAAAAAAATAAATGGTAAAAAGGCGTTCAAAATGAAACTTGTAGACGCATTGATACCTCGCGAATTCATGGATGAGCGGTTAGGTGAGTTTATAGAAAAAACGCTAACTCGTGAAGGAGAAAAGAAGATAAAGTTGGCGCGAGAGCCGAAAGGTTTTGCTGTGAAGCTCCAAAAAGCTCTTTTTGAAGATAATCCTTTAGGTCGCAACATTGTGTTTAACAAGGCCGAGAGTGGTGTAATCAAAAAAACTTCGGGTAAATACCCAGCACCTTTAGCTGCTATAGATGTACTTAAAAACACCTACAACGGCAATTTAAAGGCAGGCTTGGCAAAAGAGACCGAAACTTTTGTAGATTTAACTACGCGTCATACTGAGATCTGTAAGAATTTGGTAAACCTCTTTTTTACAATGGAAGGTCTAAAAAAAGATAGCCAGGTAATCGTCGACGAAGCACCAAAAAAGGTCGATGTGGCTGGTGTTCTCGGGGCTGGCGTAATGGGTGGCGGTATAGGATGGTTATTCAGTTATAAAGATATTCCTGTTCGCATGAAGGATATTACTTGGGATGCCGTAGCAAAGGGTTATGAGGCAGCTAACGATGTGTACAAACAACTTCAAAAGATACGGCGTCTAAATCCTGGTCAAGTAAATTTAAAGATGCACAAAATTACAGGAACTGTGGATTACAGTGGTTTTGAAAGTGCAGATATAATTGTTGAGGCTATAGTTGAAAATATGGATGTTAAGAAAGCAGTCTTGAAGGAGCTGGAAGATCATGTAAGTCCAGATACTTTGATCGCTTCAAACACATCTGCTCTATCAATAACAGAGATGCAAAGTGTTATGAAATATCCTGAAAGATTCGTGGGTATGCACTTTTTTAATCCCGTAAATAGAATGCCCCTGGTTGAAATAATTCCGGGTGAGAAGACTAGCCCAGAAACTGTCAAATCTCTGGTGGAAATAACCAAGAAACTTGGCAAGACAGCAATAGTTGTTGGAGACTGCGCTGGCTTTTTGGTCAACCGAATTTTAATTCCCTCAATGAATGAAGGTTTGTCAATGCTTGAGGAGGGCGTTGATATGGAACGAATAGACCGGGCAATT